>Ga0307509_10002630_pt1 | contig 28728 bp, 32 predicted proteins | sample 10_EM_MG_FD_202245 | JGI IMG/M metagenome (GOLD analysis project Ga0307509, IMG submission 202245) | Populus trichocarpa ectomycorrhiza microbial communities from riparian zone in the Pacific Northwest, United States - 10_EM | ecosystem: Host-associated > Plants > Roots > Unclassified | place...
GGACGCAAGAGGACAGTATCAGACGACGTGGGAATTACGTAGGGGTGATCATGGGTCGCCAGGACGACAGCCCTGAGCACCAGACGCTGTCAGGACGCGGCGGCAGGGCACCAGACACTGTCAGGACGCAGCGGCAGGGCACCAGACGCTGTCAGGACGGGGCGGCAGGGCACCAGACGCTGTCAGCACGCGGCGGCAGGGCACCAGACGCTGTCCGGACCGGGTGGCAGGGCACCAGACGCTGTCAGGACGCACAGGGCGAAGAGGTCTGTGCCCGGGTGGCGTCAGGATTCAGGGTGGAAACAAAGGCAAATCAGGACGCAACGTCGGATCGAGGTGGCGTCCTAATTCGCGATTGACGTTCTGTGCGTCAGGTGCGTCAGACGCACAGGGCGCACAGAACGCAAGCTAGTTTTTTTGCTGATGGACAACGCAACTCAATACAACTCCAACATCTCCTCCGTTCAACACATTCCTAACGAATCGTGCAACTACCTCCATCAATATCGTCACTTGAGCTGAAAGGCGGGAAGCCACCACCCTCTCAAGAATGTTAGAGAGCGTTCGAAGGAGGACGATAACCCTAAAGGAGGAGGGCGAGTCGTAAGAGGGTTTACCTGGCTTGTGGAGGACAATACCAAGCGCTTTTTTGAGGCAGGGAGGGTGAAAACCGTGCGCTAGCAGGGGGTCCAGGAAGGATGGGAGAAGCGAGGGCTTGATGCGGTGTACAGATTTCCACACAGAGTAGGGGATGTGATCGGGGTCAGGGGCGGAGGTGTTGGAGGACTTGGAGAGGGCCCTGGATACCTCTTCGGAGGTTAGGGGGGTGTAGTCCTCATAGCGCGTGAGGCAGAGGAGCGGGGGAGCTGGGGGTTTGGAGGGAAAAAAGTGGTCAAGGAGCGTTTCTGCCACCTCGCCTGGGTCGGAGGCTCCCGGTAAGTCCGGGAACCTCTGTCGTGGGCGACCAAATGCAAATCTTTTGGCCATCCAGAGGGAGCGCGGGGTGGCCGAGGACAAGAAGTCTGACCAGTGCATTTTCTTGGCTGAGGCGATGGCTTTGAAATAGGTCCTTCTCGAACTCTTGACATTGCTCCAGTTGAGAGGGGACGGGTCGAGCCGGGATGTCCTTGCAAGTTTGTGATATTCTCTTCTCAGAGAGGACAGGCAAGGGGACCACCATGGTTTTGAGCGGGGGCATGGGCGCTTGCATGGGGCGTGAGATGTAAGGAGGGAGGTAAGGCGGCTGGAGGAGATGTCGAACCATCTACTGCGGGAGTTGGGCGTGGGCCTCGCTGGGTGGGGTAGCACGGAAAAGGTATCCAGTGCTTTCCCTACCGCGTCCAGGTCGAGGAGGGCCCAATGCGGAGTAGGAGGGGGTAGCATAATCGCGGGCGGTTTTAGTGTTATCACACACGGAACATAGTCTGAGCCCGTGGAAGGGAGGGGGGTGTCCGATGAAGAGACAAGGGGAGTGAGGGCGGTATTCGCGAAGGCCAGGTCCAAGACAGAAGGTCGCGAAAAGGTATCAAAAGGGAACCGAGTGTATAACCCGGGGGTGTTGAGGAGGTGGAACGGGACGTCAAAGGCGGCATCAAAGTACCGTGTAGAGATGATAAATTCCCTTTCAGATAGGGAGCGGCAGGGATCTGCTAACGGATGGTGGAGGTTAAAGTCACCTAACACCAGGTGGAGGTAGGCAAGAAAAGAAAAAATCCGGTCAGGCATTATGGAACGATAAGGAGGGCGATTTGTGCGAAGGAGGTACACCGAGGTGACCCTGAGGGAGCGGTAGGGGGTTCCAAAAAGACCCTCCGGGGAAAAAACATCAACTGACAGCATTTCCGAAGAGTCGTGAAAAACCATAGAGCAGGACAAGTGCTGATTTAAAGTGCGAGAAACATAAATGGCTACCCGCGGGCGGCCAGGAGGGGGGGGGGGTGAAGGACATGAATCCGGGAAACGTTGGGAGGACCGATCGTCTGGAGGGGGGGTCTTGAATAGCCACAGGTAAAGGAGGGTGAGGCAGCATGGTGAAGCTGTGAAAAAGTGAAAGAAAAACATCCCAGCTCCCAAGGCAGTTATGTTGAACGATTGGAAAGGACGGGAAGACAGCACAGCTATCAGTGTAGTGGGTGAAAAAATTCTCCATTATTGGGCAGAGCCCGCGGAGGAATCGGAATCTAGGGACTCATCACTGCTCTCTCTTGGGGCGAGATCGGTGCCGGTGATGGTGCGTTGGGCTCTCTGCCTAGCTGGAGGAGCATCGCGGAGGAGTACAGAGGCACTCGGGGTTCGGGGAGCGGCACCTGGTGCTGGGGGAAGCACTGTCGAAGGGCCAGCCTGCTCTTCACCGAGATCCATGCTGTCCTGCCTCTGTCGAGATAGCACCTTTGGTGCATCTAGAGCGGTTTTCGGGCGGGAGGGACAATCCCTGCTGCGCGCAGAGTGCTCTTCTTGGCAGTTAGGGCAGCATGCCACCGGTCTAACTACTATGACCGACTCTTCTTTATATAGACTGTTCAGCCAACAACCCTAACCCTGGTGACTCATCACCTGAGTCACGGGGTCCTATGACTCCCAACAAGTCATACCTGAAATCCATCAGATGACTCCTATGAGTCGCTGCGCAACATGCCTTAATACAATCAAACAGACATAAACAAGTCAGGCGCGTAAAGTACGTCACATGAGTGAAACTCGTGACTCATAATGTGAGTCACCCGCCAAAGTCATTACATCATTATAACTCAGAATCGTGAGTCATAGAAACATGAACCAATCATATTATAATAATGACACGCCAGTGCGAGCCAAGTGAGAACTATGAGTCCACTGACTGATATTGTAAAACATCAACATACCTTATGACTAATAACTATTAGTCATGTGAAATCTGCCTTGCTTAGTCACGATTTGTGACAGCAGCTGACCGATGGCGGTGTTTGCAGATAGAGGAAATGGGTGGTAGTGAGGCTTCCCGGGATAGAGCGCTACAGGCGGTAGTGTAAAAACAATTAGTTGTCAACTGGAGCACTCCATGCCAGAAAGAGTCGGGTTTCTTCAGTATGATTGTGTCCGGGATCAAGAGGTCGCAGCCATAGGTGAGGATAGGAAGAATGGCGCACAAAACTAATTTTCTGTTGCACCAAGAGGAGAGGCCTTTGCCAGCTGCACTGAGCCGTCGGATTGCAGTGCAGGAGGCCTGGGCAAGCACCAGTCGTCTTCGGAAGTGGATAGAGGATTGGATCGCAGGGGGGAGCCAGTAGCCCAGCTACCTTACAGCTAGTGACGGTGGAAAAAGCATGTCGTTGATCACTATGGGGGCAAAGGAAACATCTGAGCGATCCTTCGGGGTTCTCCAGTGAATGAGTTCGGTGATGGGGACGGAAAGGGCCACCCCCAAGTCGGCACACTGCCTTTGGATGATGCCAAAATAGTCTTGAAGAGCACGGATATTCGAACATACAGAGTCCGAGCTGACCGTGATGGTAAGATCATCGACGTATTAAATCACCAGATCTTGAGGGATAGTTGGGTGGAGGCTGGCTAGATAAAGCACAAAAAGAAGGGGAGAAATCGGAGAGCCCTGAGGGGTGCCAACAGCGACCGGGCAGACGACCTTTGGTGTGCCTTGGAAGATGAGTTGGCACTGGCGTCTGGAGAGGAAAGACTTGATCAAGGCAACCAGATAGGCAGAGAGACCCCTCTTTTGGCGAGGATACTAGCCAGCTTGTTTGCACAGACATTGTCAAAACCACCTTTGACATCCAGGAAGAGAGTTGATACTTTGAAGGAAGCAGCTTGGAGTAGGCGTAGTTCGTGGGTGAGGGTAGCAACAGCGTCGAAACAGCCCAGACCAGCCAGGGAGCCAGATTAATTGGGGTGTATAAGGCCAAGAGAGCGGGCAGCTGACGCAAGACGAAGAGCAGAAAGTCTTTCGAGGATCTTGGAGACGGTTTCGAGTAGGACAATGATGCGAAAGGAAGCTGGTGTACTGTAATCAGGTTTGCCTAGTTTATCCAGGACAATGCCGTTGGCCTTCTTCATGGCTTGAGGCTGGTAACCGTGGGTGAGGAGAGGAGTAAACAGGGGGGGAAGGAGCCGCTCATTGGCCTTGTGGACCCTCTTCCAGACAGAGTAAGGAATGCGACTTGGGCCAGGGGCTGACGTGTTAGAGGACTTTCGAAGTACAGAGGACACTTTTGATCGTAAAACCGGGGGCACGTCCTTAAATGCAGGAAGGATGAGGGGAGGCGGAGGAGAGGGTCCATGAGGGAAAAAATGTTGTAGAAGTGAATTGTGAATTTCGCTGGTGGAGAGCGGGTGGGGGTTGCGAGCGTCAAATCAGCGAGCAGAGGGGAGATGTGATCCCAATCCGGGTATTTCCAGTTTAGGCTCCTGGGCTGGGGCTTTAGGAGCGGAGTGGAGAGAATAAGTGTAAGGGCGGTGTAATCTGAACCTGTCGGCGGGAGGAAGGGGTTCCCGGAGGAGAAATATGGGAGCTGGGCAGAGTTGGTGAAGGGGAGTTCTTGTACTTCTTTTTTCTTTTTTCTTTTTTTTTTGAATCATGCGATTATTGTTTAAGGTACAAAATCCTGCTTGCAGCTCACGCTATGGCATATAAAAAACCTCCAAATACCCCTGGGAAAAAGCCACCCCCCAAGTCCCTCTGGTATGGAACCAACTGCATATCTCACCTCCAACAAAAAATCCTTGACTAGCTAATAAGATAGACTAAGAAAATCAAATCAAAGAACAAGCAGCAAGAGTCGGGAAAACCCATGGCACAATTATCCTAACAAAAGAAAAACAAAAAGCAAACGTAGCAGGGACCACTTAGAAGTTCCCGTATATATAATATGGGGATAACGAGGCTCAGCATAATCAAAGTCCTGGGGGGGCGTCGGAGGGGCCCACTGTTTTGGCAAAACGCTCAAAAAGAAGAAGGAGATAGTGCAATACCATCCTCCCAGAGGCAAGCCGTGATGGACTGTAGTCATGGTGCAAATGGTCAAGAAGTAGTTATGGATACCAGCCCGGTAGTTGTGGGTACCAGCCAAGAAAGTGGAGAAGCAGTAGGGTGCCAGCTGATCTGACTGTGTAAGGAGGAGATGAAAGAGGGGTAGACGCAACTCTGTGGTTTTGAAACTATTGGAAAACGCGATCGTGTCGTGACTCGGCAACCACTTAAAAAGAAAGTCATTAGAGAAATCGACCGTCGCCTGTGGAAATGTTTTCTCTGACTGCAAACCATGTACCCGGCCGTCTGTAACGTGGGTGTTGAGAAGAGTGTTGCCGACCATGCAGATGCTCTAAGGGAGGCTCAAAGAAAAAGCAGCATGGGAAGGGGAAACATCATCAAAAGAAGACGAAATCCATCAACCCAGAGAGAAGAGAGCGGAAAGGGATTAGGCTAAGGGGGGGAAAAGATGAAGGGAGATGAACTCCACCCCTTAGGGCGAGCCCATAGCAGGGGGTGGAGTTGGGAAAAGTGGTGATAATATCATGGTGTTGAGATTTCAATCGCCGGGTGTGTAGAGGAGATGGAGGATGGAGTTCTTGTGCATTCTTTTTTTGTTTTTTCACTTTTTTTTTTCTTTTTTTTTTAGAATCATTTTGGTATTGTTTAAGGTACAAAGTCCCGTATACAGATCGCTCTAAGACAGGAAAAACCTCCACCTACAGTCCATCCCGCATCCCTTGTGCTAAGGCCCTCTGACCCTGCCCGACATCAAAACGCCCAGTACGATGGGTAGAAACTACAGAAGAGTGTACAGGCCTGAATACAACGAACCAAAAAACCTCGACAGACGTGCAGCCCATAAGAAAACCCTCAACTCCAACAGTGAACAACCAAGGAACTTACAGAAACCTCAAAAGACTGAAGGAAGAAAAATCCCAGCCGAACCTTTCAGCAACCCACCCATAGCCCAACAACTGACCCTATTCAGCGGCAGCAGGGGAGGGATCAAGGAGCCAGCAGGACAATGCGGTAGGCCATCATCACATACCAAGAGGCAATCCCATCACTGGGGCCTGGGGTACTTATGTCCCGGACGAAGGGCAGACAAGACTAGAAAGATCAAGATCGGTAACCGAAACCAACACCAACGGAAGTGTGTGGCAGGGTGAAGTAGCAACCATAGGCCCGCCGGGAACAAGACCAGAAGGGAGTGCCTGTCACCAGGAGGCAACAGAGGCCGCAGGCATGAAACCTCTACCCCAAGCACAGGCAAACGCTACGCACGCAGCCATGACAATCACCGAAGCCCAGAGATCCGAAGGGAACAGAGGCCCAGAGTGTAGAAGCAGTCGGGTGCCAGCCAAAAGCGAAGCAGTAGAATGCCAGCCGATCCGACAGTGAGGAGAAAAGGAGAAGGAGGGGTAGACCCAACTCTATGCCGTGGAAACTATCGGTAACCACGTTCGTGTCTGAACTAGGCAGCTTCTCCAAGAAATGCCTGAACAGAGAAATCAAGCGTGGCCTGTTGAAGTGTTTTCTCTTACTGCAAACCGTGTTCCCGGCTGTCCGTAACATGGGTGTCGAGGGGAGTGTTGCCTACCGTGCAAATGCTGTACACGAGGCAAAGTAAAAGCGGGGTAGGAAGTGGAAACATCATCAAAAGAAAACGAAATCCATCAGACCAAAGTGAAGGAGGCCCAAAGGGATAAGCCCAAGGGCAGGGGAAGATAAGGGGAGATGCACGCCACCCCATCGGGCGAACTCATAGAGGGGGGTGGAGTTGAGGAAAGTGGTGATAATCTCGTGGTGTTGAGATTTCAATCACCTGGTGTGTAGAGGAGACAGAAGATGAACTTCTTGTACTTTTTTTTCTTTTTTCTTTTTAAATCATGTGATTATTGATTTAGGTACAAAATCCTGCATGTAGCTCGCGCTATGGCACATAAAAAACCATAATTCCAAAAACAAACAAAGGAAAAAACAAACCTTGAAACAACGCGTAGAAAACTCCCCAAGCAAGATCATCAGAACCCTGTTGCATCGCCATCGATGACTGACAAAAGAAAGTAAAGTAAAATCCTTTCTATAACTTATAAGAAAAAGATTCTTCAGTAATAAAACGACGAAGCTCTACTTGCCCACCGTCGCAAACAACTTGCAACAAAGGAAATTCATCAAACAAAAAGAGAATACCCTTAAGAGAAACTCGAGCAGGGGAGATAAGAGTAGCTATACCAAGAAGGCCGTGGCCAAGCTAGGGGGTTTCAAGTTGGTAAGAGCTGTCTGAGACCAATCCCAACCCTGGGGCAACAGTACTGGCACGGATACGCAACATGGCAGAAGGGAAACATGTGCGAGTAGAGTAGAGATATTCAGCCAATCCTCTGGGAGGGGAACTGAGCGCCAGAGGGGAGCATCGCGACAATTCTCATCCACACCTGAGAGAGGGGTGAGACGAGGCTGGGCCTTAGCAGGGCAGAGGAGAATCGCGTGTTCCAAGGACTCGTCCTCTTCCTCGCAGAAAGGGCAGAGGGTGCTGGAATCTCTATTGCTCCCGGAGATATAAGCAGCAAGGTGGCTGGCACCTGTGCGCATCTGGTGAATGCGGCTACATACAAACCGAGGAAGGCCAGTGAAGGCGTGAGGAGTAAGGCAGGAACTGTAGAGGTATGACGGAGGAACTGGCAGGCTTATGCTTAGGCAGTCGGCGAGGAGTAGCTGTACAAGAGCAGCTCTGAGGGCTTGGTAGGTTACTGACGGTTCCCTGCCCCGAGGTAGGAGCACGAGGTCGGTCGAGGTGAGAGGGAGGATGCGGATTTCCGCCATGAGGTCGGAAATTTCATGACATATAGCGTCCAAAGGTAGGTGCTTGGTGGAATTAACCGCTAGGCGGAGCCAGGAGGTAAGGTGGACAGCTTTAGAGATGCCTCAGAGAAGAAAACAATGATCCTCTGCAGAATGTCCCTGGTTCCATGTGGGCACAGCCTCAGGTATCCGGGTGGTGGCAGGATTAAATTTCGAAGGAGCACAGACCAGGCGGAAGGCAGCTAACCAGTGACGGTGTTTACAGATAAAGGAGATAGGTGTAGAGAGGCTTCTCAGTACAGAGCACCACGGGCGGTGGTGTAAAAACAATTAGTTGTCCACCAGAGCACTCCATGCCAGAAGGAGTCGTGTTTCTTAAGTGTGGCCATGTCCGGGGTAAAGAGGTCACAGCTATAGGCAAGGATCTGGAGGATGGCGCCAAAGACAAACTTTCTATTGCACCAGGAGGAGAGGCCTTTGCCACCTGCACCGAGCAGTCGTATTGTAGTGAAAGAGGCCTGGGGATGTGCCAGCCGTCTTCAGACGTGGATGGAGGATTGGATCGTGGGGGTAAGCCAGTCGCCAAGCCACCTGACAGCTTGACATTGTGAGACAAGCATGTCATTGATCACTATGGGGGCAAAGGAAACATCTAAGCGGTCCTTCAGGGTTCTCCAGTGAATGAGTTCAGTTTTGGGGACAGAAATAGCAACCCCCAGGTTGGCACCCTGCCTTTGGATAACTCAGAAGAAGTGTTGGAGATTGCAAATATTCGACCGAACAGAGTCTGAGCCAACTGTCAGGGTGAGATCATCGACATCCGAGATCGCAAGACTTTGAGGGATTGTTGGATGGAGGCTGGCAATTGAAAGTACAAAGAGAAGAGGAGAAATTGGGGAGTCTTGGGGGTACCAACCGCCACTGGGCAGAAGATCATAGGGGCGCCTTGGAAGATAAGCCGACATTGGTGTTTGGAGAGGAATGACTTGATCCATGCTACAAGGTAGGCAGAAACCCCTCCTTTGGTGAGGATACTAGCCACCTTGTTAGCACAGACATTGTCAAAACCCCCTTTGACGTCCAGGAAGAGAGTTGACACTTTGAGAGAAGCAGCCTGAAGTAAGCGTACTTCATGGGTAAGGGTAGCGACAGCGTCGCAACAGTCAAGACCAGGGAGGAGTTCTTGTACTTTTTTTTTTCTTTTTCACTTTTTCTTTTTTTTCTTCTTTTTTTTTTTTAGTATCATTTTTGTATTGTTTAAGATACAAACTCCCGTATGCAGATAGCTCTAAGACTGGAAAAACCTCCAGCTACAGTCCATCCCACATCCCTTGTACTAATGCCCTCTGACCCTGCCCGACAACAAAGCGCCCAGTACTCTGGGTAGAAACTACAGAAGAGGGTACAGACCTGAATACAATGAACCAAGAAACCTCCACAGACGTGCAGCCGATAAGAAAACCCCCTACCCCAACAGTTAACAATCAAGGAAAGTACAGAAACCTCAACAAACTCAAGGAAGAATAATCCCAGCCGAACCCTTAAGCAACCCACCCACAGCCCAACAACTGACCCCATTCTGCCGCAGCAGGGGAGGGGCCAAGGAGCCAGCAGGACAATGCCGTGGGCCATAGATCCATATACAAAGAGGTAAATTTACCTAGGGCACTTACGTCCCGGACCCAAGGGCAGACAAGACCACCGAGAGAATGATCGGTAACCGAAACCAACAAAAACGGAAGTCTGTGGCAGCGTGAAGTAGCGAGCGTAGGCCCACCGGAAACGCAACCGGGAGGGAGTGTATGTTACCCGGAGGGAACAGAGGTGGCAGGCATGAAACCCCTCCTCCAGACAGAGGCAAATGGCATGCACGCAGCCATGACAATCACCCAAGCCCAGAGATCACAAGGGAACCACGTTCGTGTCTGACTAGGCAGCCCCTCATAGAGAAGAGAGAACAGAGAAATCGACCGTGGCCTGTTGAAGTGGTTTCTCTTACTGCAAACAGTATTCCCAGCGGTTTGTAACATGGGCGTTGAGGAGTGTTTTGCCGACGGTGCAGATGCTCTAAGTGTGGTAGAGCAAAAGCGGGGAAGGGAGAGGAAACATCATCAAAAGAAGACGAAAACCATCAACCCAGAGAGAAGAAAGCCCAAAGGGATGAACCTAAAGGCAGGGGAGAGTAGAGGAGGTATAACTCCACCGCCTAGAGCAAGCTCATGGCGGAGGGTGAAGGGTAGAAAAGTGGTGATGATCTTGTGGTGTTGTGATTTCAATCGGCGGGTGTGTAGAGGAGACAGAGGATGGAGTTCTTGTACTTTTATTTTATTTTATTTTGTGTGAATCATGTGATTATTGATTTATGTACAAAATCCTGCATGCAGCTCGCACTATGGCATATAAAAAACCTTAATTGGAAAAAACTAACAAAGGAAAGAACAAAAATTGAAACAACGCCTACAAAACTCTCAAAGCGGGATCATCAGAACCCTGTTGCATTGCCATCGATGACTGACAAATGAAAGTAAAGTAGAATCCTTCCTATAACTTATAAGAAAAACATTCATCAGTAACAAAACCTCCCAGCGCTACTTGCCCACCGTCGTGAACAACCAGGAACAAAAGAAATTCATCAAACCAAAAGATAAAAATACCCTGAAGAGAAACTCGAGCAGGGGAGATAAGAGTAGCTATACCCAGAAGGCCGTGGCCAAGCTGGGGAGTTTCAAGGTGTTTAAACGCTGCCTGAGTCCGATCCTGACTCAGGGTCAACAGTACTGGCGCGAATACGCAACATGGCCGGAGGGAAACCTGCTTGAGTAGAGTAGAGATACTCAGCCAATCCTCTGAGGAGGGGAACCGAGAGCCAGAGGGGAGCGTCGGGACCAATGTCATCCACCCCTGAGAGATGGGTGAGGCGAGACAGGGCCTTAGCAGGGCAGAGGAGAATCGTGTGTTGGAAAGACTCGTCGTCTTCCTCGCAGAACGGGCAGAGGGTGCTGGCATCTCTATTGCTCCAGGAGATATGAGCAGCAAGGTGGCTGGCACCTGTGCGTATCTGGTGAATGCGGCCGCATATAAAACGAGGAAGGCCAGTCAAGGCGTGAGGAGTAAGACAGATACTGTAGAGGTATGACAAAGGAACTAGCGTGCTTATGCTTAGCCAGTCGGCAAGGAGTAACTGTTCAAGAGGAGCTCTGAGGGCTTGGTAGGTGACTGACGGTTCCCTGCTCAGAGGTAGGGGCAAGAGGTCGGTCGAGGCGAGAGGGAGGAAAGGGATTTCCGCAATAAGTTCGGAAATCTTGAGACATATAGAGTCCAAAGGTAGGTGCTTAGTGGAGTGAACAGCTGGGCGGAGCCATATTGTAAGCTGGACGGCTTTAGATGAGCCTCGGAGAAGACAACGATGATCGTCCGTAGAACGTCCCTGGTCCCAGGTGGGCACAGACTCAGGTATCCGGGCGGTGGCAGGATTGAATTTCGAAGGAGCGCAGACCAAGCACAGGGCGGCATACTCGAGACGGTGTTTACAGATGAAGGAGATGGGTGGTAATTAGGCTTCTCGGTACAGAGCGCAACGGGCGGTGGTGTAAAAACAATTAGTTGTCCACCAACGCACTTCAGGCCAGAGGGAGTCGAGTTTCTTAACTGCGCTCACGCCCTGGGTAAAGAGGTCACAGCCATAGGTGAGCAGCGGGAGGATGGCTCCAAAGACTAACTTTCTATTTCACCAGGAGGAGCAGCCTTTGCCAGCTGCACTGATCTGTCGAATTGTAGTGAAAGAGGCTTGGGCAAGTGCTAGCTGTCTTCGGAAGTGAGTGGGGGATTGGATTGTAGGGGTAAGCCTGTAGCCAAGGCACCTTACGGCTTGAGATAGTGAGAAAAGCATGTTGTTGATCACTATATGGGCAAAGGAAACATCTCAGCGGTCCTTCGAGGTTCTCCTGTGAATGAGTTCAGTTTTGGGGACAGAAAGTGTGACGCACAGGTCGGCACCCTGCCTCTGGATGGTGCAGAAGATGTGTTGGATATTGCGAATATTCGACCGAACAGAGTCCAAGCCGACTGTGCGTGTGAGATCATCGACATTCGAGATCACAAGATCTTGAGGAATTGGTGTGTGGAGACAGGTAATGTAGAGCACAAAGAGAAGAGGAGAAATTGGGGAGCCTTGGGGGGTACCAACCACCACTGGGCAGAAGATCTTAGGGTCGCCTTGGAAGATAAGCTGACATTGGCGTTTGGAGAGAAATGACTTGATCCATGCTACAAGGTAGGCGGAAACCTCTCCTTTAGTGAGGATACAAGCCAGCTTGTTAGCACAGACATTGTCAAAACCCCCTTTGACGTCCAGGAAGAGAGTTGACACTTTGAGGGAAGCAGCCTGAAGTAAGCGTACTTCATGGGTGAGGGTTGCGACAGCGTCGAAACAGCCAAGACCATCAAGAGATCCACACTGATTGGGATGTAGGAGGCCAAGGGAGCGGGCGGCTGCAGCGAAACTGAGAGCAGAAAGTCTCTCAAGCATTATGGCGACGGTTTCGAGTAGGACTATAATCCGAAAGGAAGAAGGTGAGCGGTAGTCAGGTTTACCTGGTTTATCCAGGAGAATGCGGTTTCCTTTCTTTGTGGCTTAAGGGTGATATCTGTGAGTAAGGAGAGGAGTACAGAGAGAGGGGAGGAGTCGCTCATTGGCCTTGTGGACTCGCTTCCAGATAGGGTAAGGGATGCCACTCGGGCCATGGGCGGAAGTATTACAGGATTTTCGAAACGCTGAGGACACTTCTGATGGTGAAACAGGGCGAACATCCTTAAATGCAGGAAGTATGCGAGGTAGAGGAGGTGAGGGTCTTGGGGGAAAAAAATGTTAAAGAACAGTATTGTTTATTTTGATGGCAGAGGAGGCATTTTCAAGTGCTGGGACGCGGTCCGGGGCTTGGCTAGCAGCACTTCTCCGGGCATCCCATACCGATCGTGAGTTGGCATCACCGAGGAATTGGGACCAGTGCACTCTCTTAGCGGATTGTTTAGCCTTGAAATAGGTGCCTCTAGCGAAGCGAGGCTCGGCGGGGGAGGCCTGATTCTTTCTCATGAGGCGTGTCGTGTGGTGGTGAATGCGACGAAGATGAGTGAGTTCTGGGGTCCACCACGGTTTGGAGTAGGAGGACGGGCATTTGGACGGGATGTTGGAGGTGATTAGATGGGTGATCTTGGCAAGGGAGTCATCAACCCAGAGGTCAAGAGTGTGTGGGGTGGGGAGAGCCGGTGGGGCAGCGAGCTCCAATTCGGCGAGGAGGGAAGAGATGTGATCCCAGTCCATGTGTTTCCAGTTTAGGCCTCTGGGTGGAGGCTTGAAGAGCGGGGTGGATAGCACAATTGAGAGGACAGTGTGGTCTGAACCTGTTGGCGGAAGGGAGGGGTTCCTTGAGGAAAAATAAGGGAGGAAAGCAGAGTTGATGAAGGCCAAGTCAAGAACTGCAGGGGGGTGATGGTGGTGAAGGGGAATCTAGTGTAGACCCCTGGTGTGTTGAGAAGAAAAAACGACAACGCAGAGGCCATGTCGAAATTGGGAGAACTAATGAACTGATCGTAGTCGCAAAAAAAACGAGTCTGGTCTGGGGGGGGGTGATGAATGTTGAGGTCCCCAACAACCAGTGTCGGAAAGTCATGTTGGGGAAATATATCAAGGGGAGAAACTGACCTATGGTGGCCACTAGGGATAGAGTAGGCATTGTACAAACGAAACAAATTGTGAGATGTATGAAAAAGTCCCTCAGGGGAGTGAAGGTTCACTGCCATGAGGTCGCCCCTTTCAAAAAACAAGAGAAGAATATAAATAACATTTAATAGCCTTTCATGAACATAGGGGGCAACTCAAGGCTTATAGCTGTCAGTTGCTGGGTGAAAAAAACATTTATAGTTGCGAAAAACAGGAGGACAATTCCTCCAGCGAGGAATATCCTGAAGAGCCACAATATGAGAAGAACTTTCTACGGAAGTAAAAATACTCACAAGAGTTTAAAAAGCATCACTGCTACCGAGACAATTATGCTGAACAATGGAAAGATTTAAACAACCATGGTAATGAAAAGATTGGGATAGTGGAGGACTCGGTATTAGATCTGGGTTTGATGACATTTAAAGATCCGTATCGACGGCAGTTGGTACAGGTTTGCTCCAGTCGGCACCGGTGCCAGCTCTGAAGAGGATGCTGCAAGCAGCAAAGAGGTTCCTGCGGGGGAGGGGAGCGGCGAGGTTAGACTGGGCGGACACGCTGCGAATCAGTTTAACAGTCTCGGGTTGGGTAGATTTGCTAGAGGGAGGGGAACAAGGGCTGTGACTGGCTGGAGTAACCGGTACAGTAGGGGGAGCATTTGGACCCTGAGGGGTGGTTTGAACGATGTCCGCATCGGGGGCATTGGGAATGTCTTGGTCCCCGGGAGGACAGAGAGTGGAGAGGATTTCGCGGCGGACAGGACAGGTGCCATCGAAGAAGGCGTGCTGACCACCACAGTTGATACAGAGAGGGGGGGAGGTATTGCAGCAACCCACGACAGACTTCTCAAAGCCTCCTTTCGGACAGCTTTGGTTAGCACTTCTGTGGGCAGAATGGTGATGGAGCAGAGTGCAGATCGGGCAGGCTTGTACCTCTTCTTTGGATTGAGGAGGAGAGTGACCAAAACGCCAGCACTTTCTGCACTACGTAGACTTGGAGGCAGAGTAGGCGGGAGCAACCGTACGGGCGCGGGAGAAAAGTCGGATGGATTGGCCGAAACGGGAAACATGAAGTGGGTCAACCGCCACAACCCCCGAGGTTGTGGCCTTCTCAGCCCTTTTCGCCAGATCTCACTGCAGGAATCTAGCCCCAAATATGGGGAGGTCAATAGCATTGCTGATTGATTCAAGAAGTGAAGGGAAGAGGTCAGTAGGCTCGTCTGGAAGAATAGAGAGAGGAAGATTGTGGATGAGGTGCTCGACACTTGTAGGTGCCTTCCTAAAAACGTGAAAGAGACTATTTCCAACAGGGAACCTCTGAGTAAGCTTCTTTGTCATTGCATCAAAAAATGGGGTATGAGCAGAAGATGGGGTGTCTGGATTAGCTGTGAGAGTAACAGCACCATTGTGATTGACAGAGGCAGTAAGGGAGAGGAGTAGGGAACAGTTGGCCTCTTTAAGCACAGCGGCCATGATGTCGGGGAGGGTAGCAGTCATGATGAATGAATGGTTTGGGAGGGTTGGGGAGGTGCACGGGACACAGAAACGACATTGAGCCACTGGGCGCAGTGGGGGTCCTTTAGGGACACTACTCTTGCTTGACGTAGTGACTTGTGCTGCAGTGGCGTTTTTCTTGCCCTTACTGCCCTTCCTGGTAACCTGTGCCCAGGTCTGTTCTTGAGGCTGCGGGGGATCAGAAACTGTGAAGCTGGGGGGGGAACCGGTATGGCAAAGCAAGCTGGCTTGAGATCGCTCAGACTAAAGTTTGGCTTCCTCTGACTGGGGATGACGAGAGGCAAAAAGGATGGCAGCTTGTGGTGAGTCTGGGTGGCGCTTGGCATATGTGTCAGGGTTGCCATACCATTTCCCCTCGAAAAGGAAGGGATAATCAGGAGTGGCGACCGTGCGAGATGAGAGGCGGGTAGCAAGTTTCTTTTTCTGCTGAGCAGGTTGATTTTGCACAGCAGGGGCGGGAGAAGGTGGCGCTTGAGGCAGTGGGGGTGTCACTTGTGTGGCGGGGTGGGAGGAGAGAGCACCAACACGAGAGGACAAATCCTTGAGGGACCCCTTCAGGGTGGATGTGGCTGGTCGTGAGGGGGTGGCTGAGCCCCCTGGTTGGGCGGAGGTGAGTGTCTCAACCAGTGAAGTCAGGAAGGTAACAGAGGCTCCTAGGTCATTAACCATGGCGATTAGTTGGGCGAGAAGGGGGGTGATGGCGAGTCGGCTCTCGGGGAAAGTAGCAGCAGAGGCATTGTAGACAGTGGGGAACGAAGCCAGGTCAAGGCGAGCAAGCCTGGCAGCGTGCCCAAGAATATTGGTGATATTGTCAGCCTCGTCAGAGAGAGAGGCATGACTGGACTGGGATGACGACGAAAGAGAGATTGGATCAGCCCTAGGGTCCTGGCGAGAGGAGGCAGAGCGAGCAGGACCTACAGCCGAGGCTGATCCTGCCCCGGTGGAAGCGAGAGGTGTAGACGACATCAGGACAAGGCCAGCAGGCCAGACCAGAGGACAGGAAGGAGAGGGGAAGACAAAGTAAGGTCAAACTACCAGTTTGACTTTCCAAGGATTAAAATCCTCTCTGCAAAGGTGAAATATATATTTCACTTGAAAATGAAGGCCAAGTGAAAACCCAAAATAGATGTATCAGGACGAAGTAAAGACCAAACCCTGAGGTTTACATTGGCTGAATGCGGAAAGTATTTTAAGCGAGAGGAAAATTGAGGCCTCGGAGCGTGGAGTTCTTGTACTTTTTTTTTCTTTTTTGTTTTTGAATCATATGATTATTGTTTTAAGGTACAAAATCTTGCATACAGCTCACACTATGGCATAACAAAACCTCCAATACCTCTGTGAAAAAGCCAACCCCCCAAGTCCTTCTGGTATGGAACCAACCGCACATCTCGCCCCCAACAAGAAACCCTTGACTACCTAAGAAGATAGACGAAAAGAATCAAATCAAAGAACAAGCAGAAAGAGTCAGGAAAACCCGTGGCACATTCATCCGGCCAAAAAGAAAACACAAAAATGAAACAAGGCAGTAACCACTGGGGAAGTTCCCGCACAATCAGCGCGAGGGTGGCCAGGCTTGACTGAAGAGAGACCTGGGGGGGCCTGCATGGCCTGCTGTGTTTGGCACAACACTTGAAAAAGAGACAGGAGATAGTGCAATACCATCCTCCCAGAGGCAAGCCGCGATGGACAGTGATCAAAGTCCGGAAGGTGAAGAAGTAGTTATGGATACCAGCCAGGGAGTTGTGGGTACCAGCCAAGAAAGTGGAGAAGCAGTAGGGTGCCAGCCGATCCGACCATAGGAGGAGGAGAGGCAAGAGGGGTAGACCAAACTCTGTGCCATAGAAACTATCGGAAAACGTGTTCGTGTCTTGACTAGGCAGCCTCTTAAAGAGAAAGAAAGTAGAGAAATCGACCGTGGCCTGTTGAAATGTTTTCTCTTACTGCGAACCGTGTACCCGGCCATCTGTAACATGGGCGTTGAGAAGAGTATTGCTGACCGTGCAGATACTCTAAGGGAGGCTCAAAGCAAACGCTGCATGGGAAGGGGAAACATCATCAAAAGAAGACGAAATCCATCAACCCAGGGAGAAGAAAGCCTAAAGGGATAAACCTAAGATCGGGAAAAGAAGAGGGGAGATGCACTCCACCCCCTAGGGCAAACCCATAGCCGGGCGTGGAGTTTGGAAAAGTGGTGATAATCTTGTGATGTTGAGATTTCAATCGCCAGGTGTGTAGAGGAGACGGAGGATTGAGTTCTTGTAATTTCTTTTTTTTTTTTTTGCATCATATGATTATTGTTTTAGGGTACAAAATCTTGCATACAGCTTTCGCTATGGCATAAAAAAACCCCCAACTACCCCTGGGAAAAAGACAACCCCCCAAGTCCCTCTGGTGTAGAACCAACCGCACATCTTGCCCCTAAAAAGAAACCCTTGACTAGCTAAGAATATAGACAAAAGGAATCTAATCAAAGAACAAGCAGGAAGAGTCTGGAAAACCCATGGCACGATCATCTGAACAAAGGAAAAACACAAAGCAAACGTAGCGGAGACCACTTGAGAATTCCGCACACTCAGCGTGGGAGGGGCCAGGCTTGGCATGATCGAAGTCCTAGGTAGGCTGAAGATTCCATCTCTTTTGACTGGACACTCGAAAAAGAGGAAGGAGATAGTGCAATACCATCCTCCCAGAGGCAGGCCGTGATGGACCGTGGTCATAGTCCGAATGGTGAAGAAGGAGTTATGGATACCAGCCAGGTAGTTGTGGGTACCAGCCATAAAAGTGGAGAAGCAGTAGGGTGCCAGCCGATCTGACCATGTGAGGAGGAGAAGAAAGAGGGCAGACCCAACTCTGTGCCGTACAAACTATCGGAAAACAGAATCATGTCTTGACTAGGCTGCCTCTTAGAGCGAACGAGAGTAGCGAAATCGACCATGGCCTGTTGAAGTGTTTTCTCTTACTGCAAACCGTGTACCCGGCAGTCTGTAACATGGGCGTTGAGAAGAGTGTTGCTGACCGTGCAAATGCTCTAAGCGAGGCAGAGCAAAAGCAGGGTAGTGAGAGAAAACATGAACAAAAAGAAGACGAAATCTATCAACCCAGAGAGAAGAAGGCCCAAAGGGATAAACCTAAGGGGGGAAGGGAAGTTTAGAGGAGGTATGACTCGACCACCTAGAGCGAACTCATAATGGGGGGTGGAGTTTGGAAAAATGCTGATAATCACGTGGTGTTGAGATTTCAATCGCCGGGTGTGTACAGGAGACGATTGATGGAGTTCTTGTACTTTTTTCTCTTTTTTTTTCTTTTTTTTTTGTTTTTTTTGAGTATCATTTTAGTATTGTTTTAGGTACAAACTCCGGTATGCAGATCGCTCTAAGACAGGAAAAACCTCCACCTACCCTCCATCCCGCATCCCTCGTGATAAAACCCTCGGACCCTGCCCGACACCAAAGCGTCCGGTACTATGGGTAGAAACTACAGAAGAGCGTACAGGCCTGAATACAACGAACCAAAAACCTCCACAGACGTGCAGCCCATAAGCAAACCCCCCACCCCAACATTGAACAACCAAGGAAAGAACAGAAACCCCAACAAAACTCAAGGAAGAAAGATCCCAGCCGAACCCATAAGCAACCCACCCATAGCCCAACGACTGACCCCATTCTGCCTCAGCAGGGGAGGGGCCCAGGAGCCAGCAGGACAATGCCGTAGGCCAATGATCACACACTAAGAGGTAAATATATATATACCTGGGGCTCTTACGTCCCGGACCCAAGGGCAGAAAAGACCACCAAGGGAAAAATCGGTACCCGAAACCAACACAAACGGAAGTGTACAGCAGCGTGAAGTAGCGACCCTTGGCCCACCGGAAACGAAACCAGGAGGGAGTGCATGTCACCCGGAGGCAACAGAGGCGGCAGGCATGAAACCCCTACCCCAACCATAGGCAAAGGCCATGCATGCAGCCATGACAATCACCCAAGCCCAGAGATCAGCAGGGAACAGAGGCCCAGGGTGTAGAAGCAGTAGTGTGCCAGCCAAAAAGCAGTAGGGTGCCAGCCGATCCGACCGTGAAGAGAAGAGGAGAAGGAGAGGTAGACCCAACGCTATGCCATGGAAACTATCAGTTACCGCGTTCATGTCTGCACTAGGCAGCCTCTCAAGGAAAAGAGAGAACAGCGAAATCAACCATGGCCTGTTGAAGCGTTTTCTCTTGCTGCAAACCGTGTTCCCAGCCGTCTGTAACATGGGCGTTGAGAAGAGTGTTGCCGACCGTGCAAATGCTCTAAGCAAGGCAGAGCAAAAGCAGGGTAGGGAGAGGAAACATCATCAAAAGAAGACGAAACTCATCACCCAGAGTGAAGAAAGCCCAAAGGGATGAGCCTAAGGGGAGGGGAGTATAGAGGAGGTATGACTCCACCCCCTAGAGCGAACTCATTGCGGGGGGTGGAAAAACGAAAAGTGGTGATAATCTCGTGGTGTTGAGATTTCGTTCGCCGCGTGTGTAGAGGAGATAGGAGTTCTTGTACTTTTTTTGTTTTTTGTTTTTTTTTTTGTTTTTTTTTTTAGCATCATTTTAGTATTGTTTAAGGTACAAACTCCCGTATGCAGATCGCTCTAAGACAGGAACAACCTCCACCTACAGTCCATCCCGCATCCATCGTGCTAAAACCCTATTACCCTGCCCGATACCAAAGCGCCCGGTACTATGGGTAGAAACTACAGAAGAGCGTACAGTCCTGAATACAACGAACCAAAAAACCTCCACAGATGTGCAGCCCATTAGAAAACTCCCCACCCCAACAGTGAACAACCAAGGAAAGTACAGAAACCTCACAAACCTCAACGAAGAAAAATCCCAGCCGACACCATAAGCAACCCACAGCCCACGAATGACCCCATTTGGCCGCAGCAGGGGTGGAGCCAAGGAGCCAGCAGGACAACGCCATAGGCCAATGATCACACACTAAGAGGTACCTATATATTTACCTGCGGCTCTTACGTCCCGGACCCAAGGGCAGACAAGACCACCAAGAGAAAGATCGGTAACCAAAATCAACACAAACGGAAGTGTGTGGCAGGGCGAAGTAGCGACCGTAGGCCCACTGGAAACGAGACTGGAAGGGAGTGCATGTTACCCGGAGGCAACAGAGGCGGCAGGCATGAAACCCCTACCCCAAACACAGGCAAAAGCCACGCACGCAGCCATGACAACCACCCAAGCCCAGAGATCAGAAGGGAACAGAGGCCCAGGGTGTAGAAGCAGTAGGGTGCCAGCCACAGGGCGAAGCAGTAGGGTGCCAGCTGATCCGACCGTGAGGAGAAGAGGAGAAGGAGGGGTAGACCCAAACCAAGAAGTGCGAGGGAAGGCGACCGAAGCGAGCGCACGACTTTTCGACGATGCCGACCGTACCGGACAGGACTCTCAGGAGATAGTGCAATACCAGGGAGAAGAGCCACCGGGGCCACTACTTCACCGATAGCCCGAGACTGCGACCGACACATTGACGAGGTAAGGGGGTTGCCGACCGTGCAAATTCTCTAAGCGAGGCAGAGCAAGTGCGCGGTAGGGAGAGGAAACATCATCAAAGAAGACGAAGTCCATCACCCAGAGTGAAGAAAGCCCAAAGGGATAAACCTAAGGGGAGGGGAGTGTAGAGGAGGTATGACTCCACCCCCTAGAGCTAGCTCATGACGGGGGTGGAGAAAACAAAAGTGGTGATAATCTCGTGGTGTTAAGATTTCAATCGCCAGGTGTGTAGAGGAGACGGAGGATGGAGTTCTTGTACTTTTTTCTTTTCTTTTTCTTTTTTTCTTTTTTTTTTTTTTGAATCATGTGATTATTGATTTAGGCACAAAATCCTGCATGCAGCTTATGCTATGTCATATAAAAAACCTTAATTCCAAAAACTAACAAAGGAAATAACAAAATTCAAACACCACATGCATAAACTCTCCAAGCGGGATCATCAGAGCCCTGTTGCATCGCCATCGATGACTAACAAAAGAAAAGTAAAGTAAAGCCCTCCTTATAACACATAAGAAAAACCCTCATAAGTACTAAAAACCTCCCCGCCCCAATCTGCCTACTGCCGCAAACAAATCAGAACAAAGGAAACTCATAAAAGCATATAGTAAATACCCTGAAGAAAAACTCAAACAGGGGAGTTTTGAAAGTAACAATACCTTGGAGGCCGAGGCCAAGCTAGGGAGATATGAGTCAAGCACTTTCCGAGCCAGAACCCGGCTCAGGAGTAACAGTATCGGCTCGAATGCGCAACATGGCTGGAGGAAAGCCCGTGCGTGTAGCGTAGAGGTACTCAGCTAACCCTCTAACGAGGGGAACTGAGAGCCAGAGGGGACCGTCAGGGCCAATATTGTCCACACCTGAGAGATGGGTGAGGCGATGGTGAGCCTTAGCGGGGCAATGGAGAATCGCGTGATGGAAGGACTCATCGTCTTCCTCACAGAAAGGGCAGAGGGTGCTGGCATCCCTGTTCCTCCAGGATATATGTGCGGCAAGGTAGCTGGCGCCTGAGCGCATCTGGTGTATGCGGCCACATATAAATCGAGGAAGGCCGGTAAAGGCATGGGGAGTGAGGCAGGCATCATAAGGATAGGAAGAGGGCACTGGTGGACTTATGTCCAGCCAGTCAGCGAGGAGCAACTGTATCAGAGGAGTTCTGAGAGCTTGGTAGGTGACGGAGGGTACCCTCGACAGCGGGAGCGCTACGAGATCGGTTGAGGCGAGCGGGAGGATAGAGATTTCCTCAATAAGGTCCAAGACCTCGTGACATAAGGAGTCTAGTGTTAGGTGCTTGGCGGAGTTCACTGCAGGACCTAGCCATGATGTAAGGTGAACGGCTTTGGAGGAGCCTTGGAGGAGGAAACGATGATCGTCTGCTGAACGACCCTGGTCCCAGGTGGGGACAGACTGGGGTATCCGCGCGGTAGCAGGGTTGAATTCCGAGGGGGCGCAGACCAAGCGGAGGGCAGCTGACCGACGGCGATGTTTGCAGATGGCGGAAATGTGTGGTAGTGAAGCTTCTTAGTACAGACCACCAAGGGCAGAGGTGTAAAAACACTTAGTTGTCTACCGGAGCACCACATGCCAGAAAGAGTTGAATTTCTTAATAGTGGCCGCATCCGGAACAAAAAGGTTGCAGCCATAGGTGAGAATTGGAAGGATTGCGCCGAAGACTAGCTTCCTGTTGCACCAGGAGGAGTGTATAGTAGGGGTGAGCCAGTAGCCAAGCCACTTCACGGCTTGAGAAGGAGGCAAAAGCATGTCGTTGATCACTATGTGGGCAAAGGAGACATCAGAGCGGTCCTTTGGAGTCCTCCAGTGAACGAGTTCAGTTTTGGGGACAGAGAAAGCTATCTCCAGGTCGGCACCCCGCTTCTGAATGATGCCGAACAAGTACACTCGCGTTCCAAAAGTTCCGGCACCCAAGCTGGTACTGTGACACAAAAAGGCAATATTGGATGTATTATTATGTACAGGTACTTTAGAATTAAATCAGGTCATCGACTGGTAATCGCTCAGGTATCACCTTCTTCCCCGCTTTCTCCCTCCTGACTACCAAACCACGATAGCCTAACTTCCAGCCATAGAACAAAAACGAAATGGCACCTCCACATGCTTATCTAAATAGCCTGGAATCATGTCGAGGTACATATACATAATAATACATTCACTATATGATTCTATGTCACGGTACCAGTCGGGGTGCCAGAACTTTTGGAATGCGAGTGTATTGAAGAGCGCGGATATTTGAACGAACAGAGTCCGAGCCGACTGTTATGGTGAGATCGTCGACATAGGAAATCGCCAGACCTTGGGGGATAGTGGAGTGGAGGCTGGCTATATAAAGCACAAAAAGAAGAGGAGAAATGGGCGAGCCTTGAGGGGTGCCAACCACGACCGGGCAGAAAACCTTAGGCGCACCTTGGAAAATAAGTCGGCATTGGCGTTTGGAGGGGAAAGACTTGATCCAGGCAACCAGATAGGCGGAGACTCCCCCTTTGGTGAGGGTATTGGCCAGCTTGTTCGCGCAGACATTGTCAAAACCTCCATTGACGTCCAGGCAAAGAGTTGATACTTTGAAGGAAGCAGCCTGAAGAAGGTGAACCTCGTGGGTAAGAGTAGCGACAGCGTCGAAACAACCCAGACCAGCTAGGGATCCACACTGATTGGGGTGTAATAGGCCCAGAGAGCGGGCGGCGGAGGCGAGACGAAGAGCAGAAAGTCTTTCGAGGATCTTGGAAACAGTTTCGAGCAGGACAATGATGCGAAAGGAAGCAGGTGTACGGTAATCAGGTTTGCCTGGTTTATCCAAGACAATGCCGTTGGTCTTCTTGATGGCTAGGGGGTGGTATCCGTGGGTAAGGAGGGGAGTAAAAAGAGGCGGAAGAAGCTGCTCGTTGGCCTTATGAACCTGCTTCCAGATAGAGTAAGGAATACCACTTGGGCCAGGGGCCGACGTGTTGGAGGATTTTCAAAGTGCGGAGGACACTTCTGCTGGTGAAACCGGGCTGACGTCCTTAAAAGCACGAAGGATGCGAGGAGGAGGAGGAGAGGGTCTAGTACGGAAGAAATGTTGTAGAAGTGTATTGTTAATTTCGGTGGGAGAGGAGGTGTTCTCAAGCGTGGGGAAACAATCCGGGGCTCTGCCGGCTGCAATCTTTCGAGCATCCCAGACCGATTGAGAGTCGACGTTGGCCAGAAACTGTGACCAGTGGACTCTCTTGGCGGTCTGGATTGCCTTGAAATACGTGTTCCGAGCAGCACGGGCCAGGGCGGGCGAGGCCTGATTCTTCCGCATGAGCCGGGTTGTCTGGTGCTGGATGCGTCGTAGCTGTGTGAGTTCTGGAGTCCACGACGGCTTAGAGTAGGAGGACGGGCGCTTGGTAGGGGTGTTGGAGGTGATGAGGTGGGTGATTTTGGTGAGGGAGTCGTCAAACGAATAGGTCGAGTGAGTTTGAAGTGGGGAGAGCAGGGGGGGCTGCAAGTGTAAGATCAGTGAGCAGAGGGGAAATGTGATCCCAATCCGAGAGTTTCCAGTTGACCCCTGGGTGGGGGCTTTAGGAGCGGAGTGGAGAGAATGATTGAGAGGGCGGTGTGATCCGACCCGGTTGGCGTGAGGGAGGGGTTCCAAGAGGAGAATTATGGAAGCAAACCACTGTTGGCAAACGACAAATCAAGTACTGCGGGGCGGTGATTAGAGGTGAACGGGAACCTAGTGTAGACTGCGGGAGTATTAAGAAGAGAAATCAAGTGTGCAGACGCCCTGTCGAAATAAGAGGAGCTTATGAACTGATCATAGCCGGAGAGCAAACAGGTCGGGTCGGAAACAATATGATGAATGTTGAGATCCCCAAGGACAAGTGTAGGAAAATCATGCTGCGGAAACAAATCAACAGGAGAAACTGACCTAGCGTGACCATTAGGAATAGAGTAGGCATTGTACAAACGAAATAAATTATAAGAGGTATCAAAAAGTCCCTCAGGGGAGTGAAAATTCACTGCCATAAGGTCGCCCCTTTCAAAAAACAATGGAAGAATAGAAATAACACTAAATAGCCTTTCATGAACATAGGTTGCAACTCGAGGCTTATAGCTGTCAGTTGCGGGAGGAAAAAAACATTTATAGTTGCGAAAAACAGGAGGACACTTCCTCCAATGAGGAATGTCCTGAAGAGCCAGGATATGTGCAGAACTTTCTACCGAAGTAAAAAAACTAAAAAGAGTTTGAAAAACATTACTGCTACCGAGACAATTATGCTGAACAATGGAAAGATTTAAACAACCAGGATAATGGAATGATTGGGATGGTGAAGGACTCTGTGTTGGGGCTGGGCTTCTCGACATTTAAAGGTCCATGTGGACGTCGGTTGGGGCGGGCTCGCTCCAGTCGGCACCGGTGCTAGCTGGAAAGAGGGTGGTGCCTGCACCAAAGAGGGCTCTGCGGGGGAGGGGGGCGGCAAGGCTGGAGTGGGCGGAAGCGCTGCGAACCATTTTAACAGTTTCAGGTTGGGTAGATTCGCTGGCGGGAGGGAAACGAGGACCGTGTCTGGCTGGAGTGGCCGGTACAGTTGGGTGAACAGTTGGACCATGAGGGGTGTTTTGGGGGAGGCCCACATCGGGGGCATCGGGAATGTCTTGGTCCCTAGGAGGACAGAGAGCGGAGAGGATTTTGCGGTGGATGGGACAGGTGCCATCAAAAGAGGCATGCTGCCCACCACAGTTGATACAGAGAGGGGGCGAGGAGTTGCAGCAACCTACAACTGACTTCTCAAAGCCCCCTTTCGGGCAGCTTTGATTAGCACATCTGTGGGCGGAGCGGTGATGGAGGAGAGTCCAGATCGGGCAGGCTTGTGCCTCTTCTTTACATAGAGGAGCAGAGTGACCAAAACGCCAGCATTTTCAGCACTGCGTGGATTTGGAGGCAGAGTAGGCGGGGGCGACTGTGCGGGCGCGGGAAACAACCCGAATGGACTCGCCAAACCGGGAAACATGTAGTGGGTCGACTGCCACAACCACCGAGGTTGTGCGCTTCTCAGCCCTTTTTACCGGATCTGACTGTAGAAATCTAGCCCCAAATATGGGGATGTCAATAGCATTGCTGATTGATTCAAGGAGTGAGGGGAAGAGGTCAGTAGGCTCGAGCGGGAGAATAGAAAGAGGAACATTGTGAATGAGAAGCTCGACACTTGTGGGTGCTTCCCTGAAAACCTGGAAAGGATTGTCGCCAACCGGGAAGCTCTGATTGAGCTTCTTAGTCATTGTATCAAAAAAGGGCAAGTAGGCAGAAGACGGGGTGTAGGGGTTGGCAGTGACAGTAACGGCCCCATTGCGATTGACCGAGGCAGTAAGGGAGAGGGGTAGAGAGCAGTTGGCCTCTTTAAGCACAGCGGCCATGATGTCGGGAAGGGTAGCAGTCATGATGAATGAATCGTTCGGTAGGGTTGGAGAGGTACGGGGGGCAAAGAAACCACGTTGAGCAGTTGGGAGCGGTGGGGGTCCTTTGGGGACACTACTCTTGCTTGACGCAGTGACTTGAGCTGCAGTGGCATTCTTCTTGCCCTTACCGCCCTTGCTGGTAACCTGTGCCCAGATTTGTTCTTGGGGCTGCGGGGGGTCAGAAACAGTGAAACCGGGGGGAGGACTGGTATGGAATAGTGAGGTGGCTGGGTAACACTCAGAGTAAAGTTTGGCTTCCTCTGACTGGGGGTGGTGAGAGGCGAAAAGGATAGCCGCTTGGGGTGAGTCCGGGTGGCGTTTGGCGTATGTGTCCGGGGTGCCATACCATTTTCCCTCAAAGAGGAAGGGAAAATCCAGGGCGGCGACCGTTCGAGACATGAGGCGGGTGGCGAGTTTTTTCTTCTGCTGAGCAGGTTTAGCTTGCACAGCAGGGGCGAGAGCGGGTGGCGCTTGAGGCAGCGGGGGTGCCACTTGTGTGGCGCGGTGTGAAGAGAGAGCAGCAACCCGAGAGGACAAGTCCTGGAGGGACGCCTCCAGGTTGGATGTGGCTGGTGGTGAGGGGGTGGCTGAGCGCTCTGCCTGGGCGGAGGTGAGGGACTCAACCTGCGAAGTCAAGAATGTAACAGAGGCACCAAGGTCATTAACCATGGGGGATGAGTTGGGCGAGAAGGGGGGCCATAGCCAGTTGGCTGTCGGGGAAGGTTGCGGCGGAGGCATTGTAGACAGTAGGGAACGAAGCCCGGTCAAGGCGAGCGAGCCTGGCAGCATGCCCAAGAATGTTGGCAACATTGTCAGCCTCCCTGGAGAGAGAGGGGTGACTGGACTGGGATGACGACGAGCGAGAGATAGGATCAGCCCTACGGTCCTGGCGAGAGGAGGCATAGCGAGCAGGGCCGACAGCCGAGGCCGGGCCTGCACCAGTGGAAGCGTGAGGGGTAGAAGCTATCTGGACAAGGCCAACAGGCCTGGCCGGGGGGCAGGGAGGAGGAGGAGAGAGAAAGTAAAGTCAAACTACCAGTTCGACTTTCCAAGAATAAAAATCCTCTCAGCAAAGGTGAAATATATATTTCACTTGAAGATGAAGCCCAAGTGAAAAGCCAAAATAGATGTATCGTGAAGAAATAAAGACCAAACCCTGAGGTTTATGTTGGCCGAATGCGGTAAGTATTTTAAGTGAGAGGTAAATAGAGGGCGCGGAGCGTGTGGAGTTCTTGTACTATTTTTTCTTCTTTTTTTTTTTTTTTGAATCATATGATTATTGTTTTAGGGTACAAAATCTTGCATGCAGCTTACGCTATGGCATAAAAACAACCCCCAACTACCCCTGGGAAAAAGCCAACCCCCCAAGTCCCTCTGGTATGGAACCAACCGCACATCTCGCCCCCAACAAGAAACCCTTGACTAGCTAAGAAGATAGACGAAAGGAATCAAATCAAAGAACAAGCAGGAAGAGTCAGGAAAACCCATGGCACGATCATCCGAACAAAAGAAAAACAAAAAGCAAACGTAGCGGAGACCACTTGAAAGATCCGCACACTCAGCGCGGGAGGGGCCAGGCTCGGCATGATCGAAGTTCTGGGGAGGCTAAAGATGCCATCTATTTTGGCCGCACACTCGAAAAAGAGGAAGGCGATAGTGCAATACCATCCTCCCAGAGGCAGGCCGTGATGGACCGTGCTCATAGTCCGAAGGTGAAGAAGTAGTTATGGATACCAGCCAGGTAGTTGTGGGTACCAGCCAGAAAGGTGAAGAAGCAGTAGGGTGCCAGCCGATCCGACCGTGAGGAGAAGAGAAGAAAGAGGGGTAGACCCAACTCTGTGCCATAGAAACTATCGGTAATCGCGTTCGTTTCTTGACTAGGCAGCCTCTTAAAGATAAAGAGAGTAGAGAAATCGACCGTGGCCTGTTGAAAGGTTTTCTCTTACTGCAAACCATGTACCCGGCCGTCTTTAACATGGGTGGTGAGGAGAGTGTTGCCGACCGTGCTAATGCTCTAAGCGAGATAGAGCAAAAGCGGGGTAGGAAGAGCAAACATCATCAAAAGAAGACGAAATCCATCAATCCAGAGTGAAGAAAGCCCAAAGGGATGAACCTAAGGGCAAGAGAAGATAAGGGGAGATGCACTCCACCCCCTAGGGCGAACCCATAGTGGGGGGTCAAGTTGGGAAAAGTAGTGATAATCTCGTGGAGTTGAGATTTCAATCGCCGGGTGTGTAGAGGAGACGGAGGATGGAGTTCTTGTACTTTTTTTTCTTTTTTTTTTCTTTTTCTTTTTTTTTTTTGAATCATATGATTTTTGTTTATGGGTACAAAATCCTACATGCAGCTTACGCTATGGCATAGAAAAAACCCCCAACTACCCCTGGGAAAAAGCCAATCCCCCAAGTCCCTCTGGTATGGAACCAATCGCACATCTCGCCCCCAACAAGAAACCCTTAACTAGCTAAGAAGATAGACGAAAGGAATCAAATCAAAGAACAAGCAGGAAGAGTCAGGAAAACCCATGGCACGATCATCCGAACAAAGGAAAAAGCAAAAAGCAGACAAAGCGGAGACCACTTGAAAAATCCGCACACTCAGCGCGGGAGGGGCCAGGCACGGCATGATCGATGTCCTGGCGAGGCTCGGATGCCATCTGTTTTGGCAATACCCCGAAAAAGAAGAAGGAGATAGTGCAATACCATCTTCCCAGAGGCAAGCCGTGAGGGACCGTGGTCATGGTCCGAATGGTGAAGAAGTAGTTGTG
>Ga0307509_10002631_pt1 | contig 28728 bp, 29 predicted proteins | sample 10_EM_MG_FD_202245 | JGI IMG/M metagenome (GOLD analysis project Ga0307509, IMG submission 202245) | Populus trichocarpa ectomycorrhiza microbial communities from riparian zone in the Pacific Northwest, United States - 10_EM | ecosystem: Host-associated > Plants > Roots > Unclassified | place...
CGCGCAAATCCTGCGCGAACTCGGCATCGCCAAGATGAAGCTGCTCGGCAGCCCGCGCCGCATGCCCAGCATGACCGGCTACGGCCTCGAAGTCACCGGCTTCCTTGCGGCCGAATCCTGAAAGAACAACACCATGCAAGACGCTGACAAGAGCGCCCACACCAGCGGCGGCCTGATCGCCCAGATCGACGGTCGCGACCTGCGCATCGGCATCGTCCAGGCGCGCTTCAACGCCGCGATCACCGACGCGCTCGCCGCCGCCTGCCTCGCCGAGTTGCAGGCGCTGGGCGTCGGCCCCAAGCACATCAAGCACGTCACCGTGCCGGGCGCGCTCGAGGTCGCGCTGGCGCTCAACGCGATGGCCGACAGCGAAGACTACGACGCGCTGATCGCACTCGGCTGCATCATCCGCGGCGAGACCTACCACTTCGAACTGGTCGCGAACGAAAGCGGCGCCGCGGTGACGCGCGTGGCGCTGGACCACGGCCTGCCGATCGCGAACGCGGTGCTGACGGTCGAGAACGAAGCCCAGGCCTGGGCCCGCATCGACAAGGGCCGCGACGCGGCCCGCGTCGCCGTCGAGATGGCGAACCTGATGGAAGACCTCTCGTGAGCGAACCCGTCACCACCACCACGCCGACGCCCGTCGCCGGCGACCCGCCGCGCAAGCGCGGCAAGCCCAAGTCGGCACGCCGGCGCGCGCGCGAGATCGCGCTGCAGGGCCTGTACGAATGGCTGGTCTCGGGCGCCGAAGCCAAGGTCATCGATGCCCACATGCACGAGCAGGACGGCTTCGACAAGTGCGATGCGGCGCATTTCGATGCGCTGCTGCACGGCTGCATCAACGAGGCGGTGGACATCGACGCGGTGCTGACTCGCCACGTCGACCGCAAGACCACGCTGCTGTCGCCGATCGAGCACGGCGTGCTGATGATCGGCGTGTACGAACTCACGCATTGCATCGACGTGCCCTACAAGGTCGCGATCAACGAGGCGGTCGAGCTCGCGAAGAGCTACGGCGGCACCGACGGCCACAAGTACGTCAACGGCGTGCTCGACAAGGCCGCGGGCGACCTGCGCCCGGTGGAGATCAAGGCGGCGCGTGCGAAGCGGGGCTAGATGAAGCTCGTGTCTCGTCGCTCGCTCGCATGAAGCTCGTGTCCTGTTGCCCGCTCGCATGAAGCTCGCTCGGCGGCTCGACCACATCGAGCCCTTCTACGTGATGGAGTGCGCCAAGGCCGCGGCCGAGCTGGCGCGCAGCCCGGTGTGCGACCCGGCGCAGGGTGGCCGGCCGATGATCTTCCTGAACATCGGCGAGCCCGACTTCACAGCGCCTGAGCTTGTGCGCCAAGCGAGCGAACGCGCCGTGCAAGCGGGCCGCACGCAATACACCGACGCGACCGGCCTGCCGGCGCTGCGCGAGCGGATCAGCGCGTGGTATGCGTCACGCTTCGGGCTGAGCATCCCCCCGCGTCGCATCGTCGTGACCGCGGGCGCGTCGGCGGCCTTGCAACTCGCCTGTCTCGCGCTGGTCGACCGCGACGACGAGGTGCTGCTGCCCGACCCGAGCTACCCGTGCAACCGGCACTTCGTCGCGGCCGCCGAGGGCAAGGCGGTGCTGCTGCCGGCCTCGGCCGCCGAGCGCTACCAGCTCAGCGCCGCCAGCGTGCAGGCCGCGTGGGGCCCACGCACGCGCGGCGTGCTGCTGGCCTCGCCGTCGAACCCGACCGGCACCTCGATCGACCCGGTCGAGATGGGACGCATCGTCGACGTGGTGCGCGCGCACGGCGGCTTCACGCTGGTCGACGAGATCTACCTCGGTCTGAGCTTCGACGAGCGCTACGGGCACAGTGCCTTGATGCATGGTGACGACGTTGTCTCGATCAACAGCTTCTCGAAGTACTTCTCGATGACCGGCTGGCGCCTCGGCTGGCTGGTGGTGCCGGACGCGCTCGTCGCGCCGATCGAGAAGCTCGCCCAAAACCTCTACATCTGCCCGAGCACGCTGGCGCAGCACGCGGCGCTGGCCTGCTTCGAGCCCGAATCCATCGCCGAGTACGAACGTCGCCGCGACGAGTTCCGCGCGCGCCGCGACTTTCTCGTGCCGGCGCTGAACGCCATCGGCCTGACCGTGCCGGTGATGCCCGACGGCGCGTTCTACGCCTGGGCCGATTGTTCGGCGCACAGCGCCAGCAGCTGGGACTTCTGCTTCGACATCATGAAGCGGGCCCAGGTCGCGATCACACCGGGTCGCGACTTCGGCCACCATGGCACCGAACGCTTCGTGCGGCTGTCGTATGCCAGCTCGATGGCACAGCTGCAAGAAGCTGTCGCCCGCCTGCGTGACGCGCTGGCCTGACTGTGGCGTCGAGCTTGAATCAGACCTCGCGAACATGGTACGAATCGTGAGCGGTTGTGACCAACCTGCAGATGCCGTGGCTTTTTACGCGTTCGGCTTCCGCCAGCTGGGCTAAGCTGCCAGAGTGAGTTCGTTCAGCCCTCCTCCCATGCCCGGGCCTGCCGACTCGGAGCCTGCACCGGTACCGAGTGTGCCCCCCAACCTGACCGACGACCCCGCGGACGCCGCGTGGGGCGAGGCCGACCTGAACGCGTTGCGCGGTCCGGCCGCGACGTTCTCGACCCAGACCCCCGACGCCGCAGACCAGCGCCACCCCACCATCGGCCACATCGGCCGCTATGCACTGAAGCACCACCTCGGCGAAGGCGGCCTGGGCACCGTGTACGCGGCACACGACCCGCTGTTGTCGCGCCTGATCGCCGTGAAGACACTGAACGTCGAGGTCGAAGAGAGCGAACGCGCCGCGTTCAACTCGATGTTCCTGAACGAGGCGCGCGCGGCCGCCGGCCTGAGCCACACCCACATCGTCACGGTCTTCGACGCCGGCGTCAGCGACAACCGCGCCTACATCGCGATGGAGCTGCTGAAGGGCCGCGACCTGCGCCAGCTGCGCCAGGAAGGCTGGCGCGCCACGCCGGCCCAGGCCGCGCTGATCGTGCGCCGCGTCGCCGACGCGCTGGGCTATGCGCACAGCAAGGGCGTGGTGCACCGCGACGTGAAGCCGGCCAACATCTTCATGATCAGCCGCTCGCAGCCCAAGGTGCTGGACTTCGGCATCGCCCGCATCGCGCACCAGCGCGAGCCGCACGGGCCCAGCGACGAAATCGCGGCCGGCTCGCCCTACTACATGGCGCCCGAGCAGGCGCGGCACGAACCGGTGGACCGGCGCGCCGACGTGTTCTCGCTCGGTGTCGTGTTCTACGAGATGCTGACCGACGTGAAGCCCTTCCGCGGCAACACGCTCGAAGAGATCACCGAAGCCGTGCTCCACCACGAGCCGCCACTGGCCAACACCGTCGACACAAACGTTCCCGCGGCACTGGCCGAGATCGCCGCGAAGGCGCTGGCGAAGAACCCCGAACACCGCTACCGCTCGGCGCGCGCGTTCGCCCGCGACCTGCGCCACTGGCTGGACGACAACACCGTCAGCTCCAGCGATGGCGACGTGTCGGTGGTCGCCGAATCCCGCCCGCGCCGCCGCTGGGCCGTGGCCGGGGTGATCGGCGTCACGGTGCTGGCGGGGCTGGTCTGGGCCGGGATGTCGTCGAAGCCGGCACCGACTCCGGTGGCAGCGCCCGCGTCGGCGGCGATGGCCACCGCCGCGGCCGAACCTGCGCCCGAGCCCGCGTCGGCACCGGTCGCCGCAGAAGCCGCCTCGGCCGTGGCTGCAGCGCCTGTGCCCGAGCCCGCCGCCTCGGCGGCCGTCGAAGAGAGCGCGCCGATACCCACCGTGGTGCTCAAGCGTCCGGCCGTGGTGCCCACCGTCAAGTCCGCTCCGAAAGAAACCCCCAAGGAACGTCGCGCCCGCGAAGCGCGCGAGGCGCGGTCGGCCAACACCCCCGCACCAGTCGCGCCGGCGGCGCGCGGCGTGGTGCGCATCGCGATCAGCCCGTGGGGCGAGGTCGAGGTCGATGGCAAGCTCGCCGGCACCTCGCCGCCGCTGACCGAGCTCAGCCTGCCCGAAGGTCGGCACCAGATCGTGATCCGCAACACCGACCTGCCGCCGCACAATGCGGTGGTCAACGTCACCGCCGACCAACCCGTGACCCTGAAGCACAAGTTCTGACCATGCCACGTCTGCCCGTCCTCAGCCATGCCCTGACGCTTGCCGCGCTGACGCTGTCGCTGGCCGGTTGCGTCGTGCCGCCACCGGCGCCGTCAGGCCTGATGGACGTCGCCGAGCGTCCGGCCGAGAAAGCCTTGCTCGCCGGCATGCGCGCCTACGACGACGCGCAGTACCCGCTGGCCGAACGGCAGCTGGTGCAGGCGCTGAAGGACGGCCTGGCCTCGCCGCGCGACCGCGCTGCCGCGCACAAGCACCTGGCCTTCATCTACTGCACCAGCAACCGCATGAAGGTCTGTGAAGACGAGTTTCGCGCCGCGCTGGCCGACGACCCGAACTTCGCGCTGAGCAAGTCCGAAGCCGGCCACCCGCAGTGGGGGCCGGTGTACCAGCGGGTCCGGCCATAGAGACTGACGCAATAATCGGCGCCGTGCCGACCACCGACCTCACCCCGCCTCCATTTCGCTTTTCGATGCGTGTCTACTGGGAAGACACCGACGCCGGCGGTGTGGTCTTCTACGCGAACTACCTGAAGTTCTTCGAGCGCGCGCGCACCGAGTGGCTGCGCTCGCTGGGCCACGAACAGCAACGGCTGCGCACCGAGACCGGCGCGATGTTCATCGTCTCCGACACCCGCGTGCGCTACCTGCGCCCGGCCCGGCTCGACGACGTGCTCGCGGTCACGGTGCAGGTCGAACACGCCGGCCGCGCCCAGATGACGATCGCTCAGCAGGCCTGGCGGCAATCGCCGCAGGGCGAAGAGCTGCTCGCCGATGGCACCATACGCATCGCCTGCGTCGATGCCGGAACCTTTCGACCCCAGCGCATTCCGACCGCGATCGCGGATTCCCTCACTGCCACGTCATCGAGCCTCAACGGATGAATCAAGACTTTTCGATCGTCAGCCTGGTCCTGCACGCCAGCTTTGTCGTGCAGCTCGTGATGGCGGGGCTGCTGATCGCCTCGCTCGCGAGCTGGACCGTGATCTTCGGCAAGCTCTTCGGCCTGAAGCGCGTGCGCAACGCGAACGAAGAGTTCGAGCGCGAGTTCTGGGCCGGCAAGAACATCAACGATCTTTACAACGACGCCGTGAAGCGCGCCGACGGCTCGCCGATGGAGCGCATCTTCGCGTCGGGCATGCGCGAGTTCCTGAAGCTGCGCGAGCGCCGCGTCACCGACGGCGGCGCGCTGCTCGACGGCGCGCGCCGTGCGATGCGTGCGAGCTTCCAGCGCGAGCTCGACGTGATCGAGGCCCACCTGTCCTTCCTCGCGACGGTCGGTTCGGTGTCGCCCTACGTCGGCCTGTTCGGCACCGTGTGGGGCATCATGCATGCGTTCGTCGGCCTGGCGAACATGACGCAGGTGACGCTGGCCACGGTCGCGCCTGGCATCGCCGAGGCGCTGGTCGCCACCGCGATCGGCCTGTTCGCCGCGATCCCTGCGGTGATCGCCTACAACCGCTTCGCGCGCGACATCGACCGTCTCGCGATCCAGCAGGAGACCTTCATCGAGGAGTTCTCCAACATCCTGCAACGCAACGTCGGCACCGCGTCGACGACCCACTGAGATGACAACCCCCACGTCACTTCGTTCCTGCCCCCCGAGGGGGCGCTCAGTGCCTATGGGCCACGCACGTGGGCCACTTCGTGGCCCTTGGCGGCCGGGCGGGCACTGACATGCCCGCCGTCAGCGCCCGCGGCGGCTCGCGCCGCCGCACCATCAACGAGATCAACATGGTGCCGTTCATCGACGTCATGCTGGTGCTGCTGATCATCTTCATGGTCACCGCGCCGCTGATCACCACCGGCGTCGTCGACCTGCCCAGCGTCGGCAAGGGCCAGCGCCGGCCCGACCACGTGGTCGAGGTCGTGGTCGCGCCCGATGAGAAGGTGCGCTTGCGCATCGACGGCAAGGAAGGCGAGCCGGTCACGCTGCGCGACGTGGCGACGCGGGTGCGCGACCTGCAAGGCGGCGACGCCAACACGCCGGTCGTGATCTCGGCCGATCGCAACGTGAAGTACGAAGCGGTCGTGAAGCTGATGGACACGCTGCAGCGCGCCGGTGTGCAGCGCGTCGGGTTGTCCGTGAAGACCGGCGCGAGCTGAACCCCCCGGATGAACGCCACCGTCCTGCCGTCACGCGACCCATTCAAGCCGCGCAGCGCGCAGCGCACCGGGCCGGCGCTGGGGCTGGCGCTGTTCGCGCACGCGCTGCTGATCGTGGCACTCGCGTTCGGCGTCAACTGGCACACCTCGGAGCCGACCTCGATCGCCGCCGAGCTGTGGTCTGCGACACCGCAGGCCGCGGCCCCGCGCGCGGTCGAACCGCCGCCCCCGCCGCCCGCACCGGCCGAGGCCAAGAAACCCGATCCCGTGGTCGCGCCGCCCAAGCCGCAAGCGCCGGCATTGCCCGACCCGCAGATCGCGATCGAGAAGGCCAAGCGCGACGAAGCCAAGCGCCAGCAGGCCGAGGAAGATGCGCGCCAGCAAAAGGCCGAGCAGGCGCAGCGCGCCAAGGACGAGCTCGCACAGAAGAAGGCCGCGGCCGACAAGCTCGCCAAGGACAAGGCCGACGCCGACAGGGCGGACAAGCTCGCGAAAGAGAAAGCCGAGAAGGCCGATGCGGCGAAGCAGGCCGCGGCGCGCGAGGCCAACCTGAAGCGCATGCAGGGCCTGGCCGGCGCCACCGGCGGCGCGACCGACACCGGCAGTGCGCTGCACAGCAGCGCGCCGTCGGCGAGCTACGCGGGCCGCATCGTCGCGCGCATCAAACCCAACATCGTGTTGACCGACGCAGTTGACGGCAACCCGACGGCCACCGTCGAGGTCAAGCTCGCACCGGACGGCACCATCATCGGCAAGCGCCTCGTCAAAGGCAGCGGCTCCAAGGCCTGGGACGACGCGGTGTTGCGCGCGATCGAGCGCACCGAGATCCTGCCGCGCGACACCGATGGCCGCGTGCGCACGCCGATCGAGATCGCGTTCAAGCCACTCGACTGAGCGGCCGCCCGCGGCCCGACCCCGGGCGCGCCAGCTCGTCGCCCAGCACCCGGCGGCGCAGGCGCGGGATCAGCCAAAAGTCCAGCGACAGCGCCCCCGGCCCCCAGACCAGCAGAAAGCCGAGCAGGCTGGCCCAGAACACGTGGCCCATCAGCGCGGCGTCGGGCACGTCCATCAGGCTGATCAGCGCGACGACGTTCAGCACCGACAGACCTGCGGCGGCGAAGCGCCCGAACAGGCCCGCGACCAGCAACACCGGCAGCGCGAGCTCGGCCCCGGTGCCGAGGTAGGCCGCCACCGTCGGGTTCAACAAAGGCACGTGGTACTCGTCGCTGAACAGCGCGAGCGTCGTGTCCCAGTCGTGGATCTTCGTGAGGCCGGAGCGCAAGAACACGCCGGACACGTACAGGCGGGCGCCGAGTTGCGCCAGAGGCTTGAGCCGCTCGAGCGCGGCGATGGCGCGCTCGCCCAGCATCCAGAGACGAGCCGTGAGCGGCGGGGTGGTGTTGAGCGTCATGATGGTGTTCGTTCCGTGGGGACGACTCGTCAGTCGTCGGCAGCGACCACACCTTTCAGCCATTGCCGGCGAATCGCGGTCTGCAGCCAGGCCGAGAAGTCGAACGGCGTGCCCGCCGCGGCCAGCGCGGCGTCGAGGTTCGCGCCGGTCAGCAGGCTGTGCGTCCAGCGCGCCTCGATGTCCGTCAGCGGGTGGGCGACGGCGCGCCAGCCCTCGCGCACGACCAGCGCATCGTCGCCGAGCTGCGCAGCGATGGCGGCGCGCACGGCCGCGAAGGCCTGATCGGCCGCCACGCCTTCGAGCTGGTGGGCGCGGTGGATGCCGACGACGGGCCAGGCCGAGCGCAGCAGCGCGGTGCCGGGTACCAGTTGCAGGTGCAGCCGCACCGGGTCGGTCGACTCGAGCAACGCGAGCGAGGCGGCGTCGAGTGTGGCATCGGTCGCACGCTCGCTGCGGTGCAGCGCGAGGTCCAGCCGGGCGCAGTCGGCGAGGTAGGGCCAGGCCGCCAGGCCGGCGTGGGCGTGCAGCCAATCGGGGAAGGTGTCGCCCCACTCGCCGAGGTCGCCTCGCCGCGGCGGATGCGCATGCCAGAACCCACGCGCGAGCCGCTTGAAGTCGTCGGGGCCGACCATCGCGCGCACCGTCGCGAACGCGGCGGCGAGCGCGCGGTCGGCGATCTCTTCGGCGTTCGCGCGGTAGGCCTCCAGCCCGCGCGCGGCGCGCGCGCCGTGTTCGCGCAGGCCGGCGGCGTCGATGCCGGCCCCGCTCAGTGCGCGCAGCAGGGCTTGCTGGCGCTGCGCCTCATCCATGCATGCCGGCCGCGTGTGCGGCCTCGCCCAACAGCACATCGAGGGCCGGCACGTCGGTGTCCCACTCGACCAGCACCGGCACTGAACCGTGCCGGCGCAGCGCATGCGCGCACACGGCCCACACCTCGGGACGCACCCGGCTGCCGTGGTCGTCGATGACGACGTCGCCGGTTTCGCAGTAGCCGGCGACGTGGATCTCACCGACGATGCCCGTCGGCAGCGCGTCGACAAAGGCGCAGCAGCTTGCCACCGGGTCGCTCGCGCCAGCGTTCAGCGCATTGACCATCAGGTTGTTGACATCGAGCAGCATGCCGCAGCCGCTGCGGCGGCACAGCTGCGCGAAGAACTCGGGCTCGCTCATCGCGGCATCGGTGAAGGACACATACGACGACAGGTTCTCGACCAGCATCGCGCGGCCCAGCCGCTCCTGCACTTGCGTGACGTGTCGGACCATCAGCGCCAGCGACGCGTCGGTGAACGCGATCGGCAGCAGGTCGTTCGCATGCACCACGCCGCCGGGCAGCGCAGCGCGCGCGAAACAGGCGTGGTCGGAAACGCGCACCGGCTCGATGCCATCGACGAGGCGGGCCAGACGGTCGAGGTGCCAGGGGTCGAGGCCGGCGGCCGAACCGAGCGCGAGGCCGACGCCATGCAGGCTGACCGGGTAGTGTTCGCGTGCGCGGTGCAGCACCGCCAGCGCCGCGCCGCCATCGGCGAAGAAGTTCTCGGAGTGAACCTCGACAAAACCGAGCGGCGGCGGCGCGTTCAGCAGTTCGGCGTAGTGGGGCTGGCGCAGGCCTATCCCCACGCAGGTATCGTTCACTTCTTCATCGCCGCCTTGGCTTCGTCGGCCGTCATGCCGCCCAGCTTGGCGCAGGTGCCCTTGGCGACGTAGTTCCATTCGTCGGCGCCCAGCGCGACCTTGGCCTGGCCGGCGCACGAGTGCGAGCCCGACAGGTTGGCGCAATCGTTCGAACCGGCCTTGGCGATGCCGTAGCACTTTTCCTTTTCCTTGGACTTCTCGTCGGCGGCGTGGGCGCCCGAGAGCAGGCCCATGGCCATGACGGAGGCAAGCGCGCCGGAGGCGATGAGGCGGGTGTTCATGACGAAGATTCTCCTGAGTGGGTGGGGGCGGAAGTCGATCGCCTCAATGATGATTTTCAGCGAACGACACGCTTGTGTCGAACGCTGTCAGCGCATCCTTACACCGCGCCGCGTGCTTCGCCGCCGCGCGAGCGCGGTCACCCCAAGCATGCACCGCGGCGCGTGCGAATCTCACGCCGGCCCCTCGTTCGTGTGGGCCTGGCACGCCCGAATCCCCCCGGCTTCGGGCGACACTGGATGCCGTATCCAAATGCAACCGATGACCGGCTCGCGTTGGATCGCCGTGTCAGGCCGAACCATCGTGTGAGCAATATGAAGAAGGCACCCCAGCCGGTTCAGACCGGCACATCACCCACAGTGCCGGCCAAGCTCGGCAAGCCAAACAAGGCGCGTGCGCGGTCCAAGACCAGCCCGCTGGTGCGAGTCCTGGGCACACCGTTTCGATTCGTCGGCAGTCTGTTCTCGCGCGAGCTGCGGCTCGAGCGTGACGGCAAGAACCTGAACATCAAGCTCGCAGCCAAGACCAGCGCCAAGTCGGCGGCAGCCAAGCCGCCGGCGCCGCCCAGCCCGGTGGAAATCGAACTGAAGCTGATGCGCGCCGAGCTCAAGAAGCTGCTCGATGTGCACCCCGGGACGCGCCGTGTGATGCGTCACCTCGTGTACTTCGAACGCGCACTGGAGACCCAGGGTCTGCAAGCGCTGATCGATATTCCCGAGGAGGTGCTGAGCACCGCACTCGAACAGCTGGAGAAACTGGTCAGCAACTGGTCGAATCGGGAACTGGCGACGCTGCGATCGAAGATGTCGGTGGCGGTGGTCAACCGTTCCAAGGACCCGTTCTATGGAACGGCGGGCATCAAGGCGTCGGCCTTCCACACCGAGTCGCGCCTGCAGGTCGGGGATGCGACGCACTCGATGTTCCTCGAGCTCGAACGCCAGTACAAGGAACTGGTGCCGCGCGAGGTTCTTCAATCGGTCAAGACCGACTTTGCGCCGCTCCCTGCGTCGACCCCGTAAACACCAGGCCAGAACAAGCCGTCGAACAGCGAGCTTGTCGTCACCTCACGGCACCGGGGCGGCGTTGATCCCATCCGTCCACCGCCGGGCGCAGCCCTTGCCGGCCTGCTTGCCCGCGTACATCGCCATGTCGGCGCGCTTGAGCAAATCTGAGGGGTCGGTGCTGTCGAGCGGGGCCAGCGCGTAACCGATGGTCAGGCTGATCTGGCAGCGGTGCTGGTCCAGTTGAAAGCTTCCGTTGACGGCGTCGAGCAGCTTCTGTGCGAGGCCGTCCGCCTGCTCGGGCGCGTCCAGCCCCCACGTCAGGATGACGAATTCGTCTCCACCCAGGCGGGCCACCACGTCGCCGCTGCGCGTCGTGGATTGCAACTGCCGCGCCACGGCGATCAACAGCTGATCGCCCACGTCGTGGCCGTACTGGTCGTTCACCGGCTTGAAGCCGTCCAGATCGAGCAGATAGAGCGCCACCAGTTGGCTGGGCGTGCACTGCGCCACCGCGGCGGCGAGCTGGGTGTTGAGTCTTCTGCGGTTGTCCAGGCCGGTCAGCGGGTCGCTGTGCGCCAGCGAATGCATCGCGTCGCGCTCCTGGCTCGCATGCTGGGCCGCTCGGTGGACGGCTTTGGTGCCCAGGCTGAGCACGTGCATGAACACCAACATGTCGATGGTGGCGCCGAACTGGAAGGAATGCAGGGTCCAGAAGTTGACGGTCACCAGGCCATTGATCACGCAGATCAGCACCGCAGTCGTCAGCGCATAGATCGCCCAGGCCAGCAGAAAGCTCCAGCCGACGGGATCGCGCTTGCGTGCCAGCGCCACCGCGTCGGGCAGGCCCAGCAGCGCCGGCACAGGCCCGAGCAGGCTGACGATCGCGCTGACGACGCGCGTGTCGATGACGTCGAGCGCGTAGAGGATGGCCAGGCCGATGGTCAACGCCGCTCCGCCTTTCATCAGCTTGCTGAAATAGTGGCTCGTGTAGCGCCCGCTGCCCGAGGCGGCCGAACCGACCAGATGAGGACGCATGGTGCGCGCCAGCACATGCTCGACGAACAGGAATGAGCCGGTGAGGGCCAGCAGCGAGAACAAGCCCGCGGCATGCCGCTCGAACCACAGGCCATCGCGCCACAGGTACTGCGCGCCGATGCCGAACTGGAACAGCGAGAACATCATGCTGCCGGAGATGAGCAAGGCATATTTCAGCGACAAGGACTCGCGCAGCATCGCCCAACGCCCGAGGCTGTAGACGAGCAAGCTCAAGCCCAGCCCCGCCAGCAGCCCTTGCAGCAGCAGCTCCCGTCCCGCGCGATCGTGAAACGCGCGCGACGTGTTGAGGGTGATCGGCAAGATCATCGCACCCGTGGTCTGCACTCGCAGTAGCAGCTCGGAAGGCTCACCCGGCGGCAGCTCGATGGTCACGGCATGTGATCGGCTGGCCAACGGGCGCTGACCGAAGGGCTGCTGGCTGCCGAGCACGGCCTGTTGCAGCACACGCCCTTGCGACAGCACATAGACCTCGACCCGGTTCAACGCCGGGTAGTCGATGTCCAGAATCCAATCCGGTGTGGCCCGTGCCGTCGGTTCGACGGGAATGCGCAGCCAGACAGCCTCCCGCTGCAGCCCGAGCGTCGGGTAGGAAGACTTGGGCGCGACGAAGCGCTGCGGGTCGGACACGACCTGCTGAAGCGTGAGCGCCATGCTGGGATCGACCCGCATGGACACGGCCGGCCAGGCCTGGATCACCGAGGTGGATTCATCGAGCACCAAGGGCGCCGCCGAGCCGGTGCCCGCCGCGACCCACAGGGCACAGACCAGCAGCACGCTGCGAATCCAGCATCGATCCAGGCTCATCGCCGCAGGCCTGGCGAGGTCCAGCTGCCACGCGTCGTGAGCCGGTCTTCGAACCGATTCATCCACGCCGGTGCTTTGGGGTCATCGCTCCAGCTCTCCATCGCGGCGTCGATCCGGTTGAGCAGCTGATTCGGCAGTTGCAGCGGACGGGTCTGGTCCATCAACAGCCGGGTCATGAAGTGATAGCCCAGCACCCGGGTGATCAGCCGAGAGATCGAGAACTCCGGCCAGACGAGGCGCGCCAGCGTGTCGATGAGGCGCGTGAACCCCATGAACAGCGCGAACAGCGCTTTCGACAGCCAGGCGGCACCGCCCGTGAGCCCCAGGTCGCGGGCCGTCTGCGCACCACACAGGTAGCGCGTCATCAGCACGGGGAAGGGTTTGAGCAGCCGAAAGGGAATCACGCCGGCCATGGTCTGCATCAGGGCCTGGCCGAGTGCCGGGCGGGGGTCGTCTGCGCGCACGTCGCGTCGCCCGCGGGTTTGCAGCGAGTCGAACAGGGCCTGCGCCTGGTCCATGGTGTGCGCCATCAGCGCGTCCTGAATGCCCAGCACGTGACCCACCACGTTCCAGGCGTGCAGAAAATCCTCTTCGTCGGCGCTGCTCAAACCCAGGCCCTGGATGCGCAGACTGCGCAGGAACACATAGCCGAACGTGAGCAGCGTGTAGGCCAGCTCTTCCTGGTTGCAGGGCAGGCCATCGGCCGCGGTGTCCCAGCCATGGGCGAACATGGCGTGGTGCATCCGGGGCGTGCCACGCAGACCCGGCAACGGCGGCACCGGCACGGGATCGGCCAAGGCCTGCTCCGGGCTGCCACGCAGGATCAGGTTGCGGATGGTCGCGTGGATCAGGCGCACCTTCAGCACCTGCGCGACACCGCCGCCGGCCGGGGTGCTCATGCCGCCTTTCATCATGACCGGGAAGATCATCGCGGCGGTCATGCGGATGCGGTACTCGGTGTGCTGCTCGAGCTGGCCGGCCACATGCAGCACATCGGCCAGGTCGGGAATCACGTAGCACTCGGGCAGGCTGGAGCAGAACAGCAACGTGCACGACAGAGCACCGTAAGCCATGAACAGCGTCTCGGCGCGGGCTGTGCGTGCTGGGTCGGCCCATGCAGGCAAGGCCTGGGCGGCTTTCACATAGTCCACCAGCGGTGCGATCACCGGGGAGTCCGAGCCCTCATGGGCGTTCACCCAGGCGCTCAGGCCGGCGTTGCTGTCCCACGCGCCGAGGATCTTGTTGACCTCGGCGATGCGTTCCCATTGCTTCGCGTGGACCACCAAGGTCTGCGCCAGGGTCGCGGTGGCAGGAAGGGACTCCCAATCGCCCAGCACCTTGGCGATGGTGATGTCGGCCAGCGGATCGGCGCAGTTCTGCGCCGGGGTCGGCGCGGACGCGCTCACAAGGTCGCCTCCAGCGTGCCCCAGTGCTGCCAGCCGGCGATCGCGCACAGCAGCGGAATGCCCATCGCGAATGCGGCGATGACGCGGATTTCGATCGGGCTGCCCATGACCATCTGGAACACCATGAACGCGCCATAAATGCCAAGCGGCACAAGCGCATGTCGTTTGGAGAATTCATGCACCCGCTGCGGAGGCTGCCAACGAACCGAGCAGCGGAACGCGACGATGATGACGAAGGCCACGACCACCCAGCCCACGAAGCCCTGGATGGTTTCGCCGAACCAGCCCCCGTCGGTCTTCACCATGATCCAGGCCTTGAGCGTGAACACGAAGTACGGGTCGGCGCCCAGATCGAAAGCCGTGACGATCATCGCGGCCACAAAGGACAAGGTGAGCGCATCCGACAGCCGTGGAGAGTCGTCGATCGCGTTGCGCCACACGATGAGATTGGCGATCACGTAGCCGGCGTAGGTGAGCGAGAACCACATCAGCGGGATGACCATCGGCACCTCGCCCAGGCGCCAGCCCAAGACGTCGGTGTAGTGGTAGTCGCCGAAGAACCAGCCCCGCGAAGCCCCCATCTGCTCGGCGAACCACCCCAGGCACAAGGCGATCAACACGAACCGACCGGCCGCCCGCGCCCCGAGCAAATGGGTCGCACTGACCCAACAGGTGGCAAACATCAGCAGCGAACTCGCCACGATGGCCGTCGTGGTGTCGCTGTGGCTGCGCAGGGCCATCGTCAGCAGGAACGCCCCCAGCAGGGCAAAACTGATCACCGGCAGACGCTTGGTCACCCAGCTCATGGAGCCCGCCCCTCTTGTTGTTGTCAAGTCACCAATCGTAAGCGGGCTTCTCGCGCCGAACCGCGTGGCCTGCGCTGCACACGCGGTGGCCGCGCCAAAAAGCTGACAAACTGAGCCGATGCCGAACCGTCTTGCCTGTCGGCAAAGCGCCGCCGCACCAAGAGAGAAAAGCCCGCACAAGGCGGGCTTTGACGTGGACGGGAAGGTTCAGGCCTGCGGTGGGCCGTATCCCCCGCCGCCCGGCGTCTCGATCACGAACACGTCACCCGGCGCCATCTCGACCGAGCCGATGTGGCCCAGCGCTTCGCTGCGACCATCGACGCGCTCGACCCGGTTGATGCCCGGTTTGCCAGCCGCCCCGCCCGCCATGCCGAACGCGCCGTGGACGCGGCCGTTGGACAGGATGCTTGCCGTCATCGCCTCGAGAAAGCGCACGCGCCGCACACCGCCGTCGCCGCCCTTGTGCAAGCCAGCGCCACCCGAGCCCTTGCGGATCTCGTAGCTCTCGAGCCGCACCGGGAAGCGGAACTCCAGCACCTCGGGATCGGTGAGGCGCGAGTTCGTCATGTGCGCCTGCACGACCGAGGTGCCGTCGAAGTCCGGCCCGGCGCCGGTGCCGCCCGAGATCGTCTCGTAGTACTGGTGCCGGTCGTTGCCGAAGGTGAAGTTGTTCATCGTGCACTGGCCCGCGGCCATCGCGCCGAGTGCGCCGTACAGCGCGTTGGTGATGCAGGTCGAGGTCTCGACGTTGCCGGCCACGACCGACGCCGGCGGGTGCGGGTTCAGCATCGAACCGTCGGGGATTATGACCTTGAGCGGCTTCAGGCAGCCGGCGTTGAGCGGGATGTCGTGGTCGACCAGCGTGCGGAACACGTAGAGCACCGCGGCCATGCAGACCGCGGTCGGCGCGTTGAAGTTGTTGACGAGCTGCGGCGAGGTGCCGGTGAAGTCGATCTCGGCACTGCGGCTGGCCGCATCAACGCGGATCGCCACCTGGATCTGCGCGCCGTTGTCCAGCGGCAGCGTGAACGCACCGTCCTTGAGCTGCGTGATGACGCGACGCACCGACTCTTCCGCGTTGTCCTGCACATGGCCCATGTAGGCCTGCACCACGTCGAGGCCGAACTGGTCGACCATCTTGCGCAGCTCCTGCACGCCCTTCTCGTTCGCGGCGATCTGCGCCTTCAGGTCGGCGATGTTTTGCGCCGGGTTGCGCGACGGGTAGGCGCCGCTCTTCAGCAGCGCGGTCATCTCGGCCTCGAGCAAGCGCCCGCCGTCGACCAGCTTGACGTTGTCGATCTGCACGCCCTCTTCCTCGATGCGCGTCGAGAACGGCGGCATCGAGCCCGGCGTCGTGCCGCCGATGTCGGCATGGTGACCGCGCGAGCCGACGTAGAACAGCACGATCTCGTTCGAGTCGTTCCACACCGGCGTCACCACCGTGACGTCGGGCAAATGCGTGCCGCCATGGTACGGATCGTTCAACGCATACACATCGCCCGGCCGCATCAAACCGGCGTTGCGGTTCACCACGGTCTTGATCGACTCGCTCATCGAACCCAGGTGCACCGGCATGTGCGGCGCGTTCGCGATCAGGTTGCCGGTCGCGTCGAACAGCGCGCACGAGAAGTCGAGGCGCTCCTTGATGTTGACCGAGTACGCGGTGTTCTGCAACTGCAGCCCCATCTGCTCGGCGATGTTCATGAAGAGGTTGTTGAAGACCTCCAGCATCACCGGGTCGACGGTCGTGCCGATCGCGCGGCGGGTCGCGCGCGGTTGCACGCGGTCGAGCACCAGGTGGTCGAGCGCGGTCACGCGCGCCTGCCAGCCAGGCTCGACGACGGTGGTCGCGTTCTTCTCGGCGATGATCGCCGGTCCGGGGATCACATGGCCCGGCCTCGTGTGCTCGCGCACGACGAGCGCGGCGCTCCACCATTCGCCGCCGCTGAACAGGCGCACCGTCTCGGCGGCGGGCGCCATGCCCGTGGCCGCCAGCGCGTGCAGCGTCTCGGCCGGCGCATCGCCTTCGGCCACGGCTTCGACCGACACCGCTTCGACGATCAGCCGGCGCTCGCTCATCAGGAACGCGAAGCGCTGCCGGTACGCCGCCTCGAACGCGGCCTGCACCTGCGCGGCATCGCCGAAGGGCACGACCAGCGCCGAGTCGGTGCCCTCGTAACGCACGTGCACGCGCTTGTGCACGTGGACACGTCCGCCGCTCACACCTTGGCGCGCGAGCTCGCCGGTGGCCTCGTCCGCCAGTGCATCGACACGCGCCGCGACGGTGGCCAACGCCGACACCAGCGGCAGCTCGATCGCCGCCTCGCGCATCACGTTCTGGTCCGCCAGGCCCATGCCGTAGGCCGACAGCACGCCGCCCAGCGGGTGCGCGAACACGCGGTTCATGCCCAGCGCGTCGGCGACGCGGCAGGCGTGCTGGCCGCCGGCACCGCCGAAGCACTGCAGCGTGTAGCGCGTCACGTCGTAGCCGCGCGCGACCGAGATCTTCTTGATCGCGTTGGCCATCGCACCGACCGCGATGTCGATGTAGCCTTCGGCCACTTCCTCGGGGCTGCGGCGCGCGCCGGTCGCGGCTTCGATCTCGGCCGCCATCGCCGTGAACTTCGCGACGACCACGTCACGGTCCAGCAGCTCGTTCGCCTGCGGGCCGAACACCTTGGGGAAATGCGCCGGCTGGATCTTGCCGACCATCACGTTCGCATCGGTCACCGCGAGCGGCCCGCCGCGGCGGTAGCACGCCGGCCCGGGGTTCGCACCGGCACTCTCGGGCCCGGCGCGAAAGCGCGAGCCGTCGAACGACAGGATGGAGCCGCCGCCGGCCGCGACCGTGTGAATGCTCATCATCGGCGCGCGCATGCGCACGCCGGCCACCTGGGTCTCGAATGCGCGCTCGAACTCGCCGGCGAAGTGGCTGACGTCGGTCGACGTGCCGCCCATGTCGAAACCAATGACCCGCGCGTTTTGATCGGGTGCGCCGAGATCGTCCTTCGCCAGCTGCGCGGTGCGCACCATGCCGACGATGCCGCCGGCCGGGCCGGACAGGATCGCGTCCTTGCCCTGGAACGCATGCGCGTCGGTCAGGCCGCCGCTCGACTGCATGAAGAAGATCTTCACGCCCGGCATCTCGCCGGCGACCTGCTCGACATAGCGGCGCAGGATCGGCGACAGGTAGGCGTCGACCACCGTCGTGTCGCCGCGACCGACCAGCTTCATCAGCGGGCTGACCCTGTGCGACACGCTGATCTGCGTGAAGCCGGCTTCGCGCGCGATGCGCTCGACCGCGAGCTCGTGCGCGGTGTAGCGGTAGCCGTGCATGAACACGATCGCCACACTCCGCAGGCCGGCGTCGAACGCGGCCCACAGGCGCTCGCGCAAGTGGCCTTCGTCGAGCGCTTGAACGACTTCACCGTCGGCACCGACACGCTCGTGCGCCTCGATCACGCGCGAATACAGCAGCTCGGGCAGCACAATGTGGCGGTCGAAGATGCGCGGGCGTTCCTGGTAGCCGATGCGCAGCGCGTCGCGAAAGCCCTTGGTCGTGACCAGCAGCGTGGCCTCACCCTTGCGTTCGAGCAGCGCGTTGGTCGCGACCGTCGTGCCCATCTTCACGCACTCGACCTGCGCCGGCGTGATCGGCTGGTCGGCCCGCAGCCCCAGCAGGTGCCGGATGCCAGCCACCGCCGCGTCGCGGTACTGCTCGGGGTTCTCGCTCAGCAGCTTGTGCGTGACCAACGACCCATCCGGCCGCTTGCCGACAACGTCGGTGAAGGTGCCGCCACGGTCGATCCAGAACTGCCAACGGTCAGGGACGGGAGCTTGTTGCATGAGAGAAAGCCTTCGATGTGAAGCGGCGCAGACGCCGTAGCGTAACGCTAGGACTGCGTGAAGTAGGGGATGAAAATGTCGTTGGCCTCGGCACCGACCTGGCGCACCCACTCGAGCGAGAGCCGTTCGCCAAAGCGCTTGAGCGCGACACTGACCTCGCGCGGCACGCGCTCGATCTTCATGCCGTTGCGGCGCAGCTCGTCGACCGAGGCCTGCGCCGCCGATTCGCTCGTGGCCCAGCCGCGCGCCTCGGCCGCGGCAGCGGCCTTCAGCAGTGCGTCGCACGCCGACGGCGACAAGGCCTTCATGGCCGCGGCGTTCGCGAACACGATGTTCTTCGGGAACCAGGCGTTGATCTCGTAGTAGTAGCGCAGCTGACTCCACACCTGGTTTTCGACGCCGGTGACAGCCGAGGTGATCATGCTGTCGATGCGGCCCTCCGCCAGCGCCTTGCCCACCTCGACCATGGGCACGTCCACCGGCGTCGCACCGACCAGCGCCGCGATGCGTGCCGTGGTCGGGTTGTAGGTCCGCATGCGCCGGCCCGCGAGATCGGCGATGTCGGTGACGGGCTTGGTCGCGTACAAGCCTTGCGGGGGCCACGCCACCGCATACAGCACGACCAGGCCGCGCGCGGCGAAGTGGCGTTCGATCAGCGGCCGCTGGCCGCGCCATAGGCGCCGTGCGTCGGCATACGACGCGGTGATGAACGGCACCGAATCGGCGCCGGCGATCGGCATGTTGCCGACCAGGCTGCTCATGATGGTCTCGCCGGCCTCGACCTGGCCGTCCTGCACCGCCGAGCGCATGTCGGCGAGCTTTACCAGCGTGTTGTTGGCATGGATCGCGATACGCAGCTCGCCGTGCGTCGCCGCGTCGACCTCGGCGGCCATGGCCGCGAGGTTGACGGTGTGGAAGGACTCGCTGCGGTAGCCGGTCGCCAGGCGCCACACCGCGCCAGCGCGCGCGCTGGGCAACGCCAGCGCGGCCACACCGAGGGCGGTGAACTGTCGACGGCCGAGTGCGGTGGTCATGCGGTCAGAGCCCGAGATAGGCCTTCTTCACGTCGTCGTTGGCGGCGAGTTCGCTGCCGCTGCCCTGCATCACGATGCGGCCGGTCTGGATCACGTAGCCATGGTGCGCGATCGACAGCGCCTTGTGCAGGTTCTGCTCGACCAGCAGCACCGTCACGCCGGTTTCGTTGACGCGCTGGATCACGTCCAGCACCTTGGTGACGAACTTGGGCGCGATGCCCCACGAGGGTTCGTCCAGCATCAGCAGCCGCGGCTGCGCCATCAGGCCGCGCGCGATCGCGAGCATCTGCTGTTCGCCGCCGCTCATCGTGCCAGCGAGCTGGGTCTCGCGCTCCTTCAGGATGGGGAAGAGCACGAACATGCGCTCGATGTTGGCCGCGACCTCGTGCGCGTCCATGCGTGTGAACGCGCCGAGTTCGAGGTTGCGCCGCACCGTGAGCCGAGGGAACAGCCGCCGGCCTTCGGGCACCAGCGAGAGACCCAGCGGCACGCGCAGATGCGCCGGCAGCGTCTGCACGTCGGCGCCGTCGAAGCGGATGTGGCCGGCGTCGACCGCATTCAGGCCCGCGATCGCGCGCAGCGTCGTCGACTTGCCGTTGCCGTTGCCACCGACCAGCGCGACGATCTGGCCGCGCGGCACGGCCAGGCTCACGTCCGACAGCGCGAGCACGCCGCTGTAGCTGACGCGCAGGCTGCTCACTTCGAGCAGGTTGTCTTGAACTGATTGTTGAAGCGCGGCGGCCATCACGCGTCTCCCAAATAGGCCGCGATCACGGCCGGGTCGCGCGACACCTCGGCAGGCGTGCCGTCGGCGATCTTCACGCCGCGGTCGAGCACGACGATCTGGTCGGCGATCGGCATGATGCCTTCGAGCACGTGTTCGACGATCAGGCAGGCGATGCCCTGGTCGCGAATGGTCTTCACGACCGCGACCATCTCGTGCACCTCGGACGGGTTCAGCCCGGCCATCACCTCGTCCATCAGCAACAGCTTGGGTCGCGTCGCCAACGCGCGCGCGACCGCGAGGCGGCGCTGCTCGCTGATCGTCATGCTGCCGGCCGGCTTGTCCTGGAACCGCTCCAGGCCGACGAAGGCGAGCCACTTCAGCGCGGTCGCACGCGCCGACGCGACACGGCGTTCGTGCAGCAGCGCCGCGGCCATCACGTTCTCGCTGGCGGTCATGCTGGTGAAGGTGCGCGCGACCTGGAAGGTGCGCCCGACCCCGGCGCGTGCACAGGCCTCGGGCGACAGGCCGGAGATGGTCTTGCCGTCGAGGGCTATGCGCCCCGAGGTCGGCGTGTAATAGCCGGCGACGCAGTTGAACGCCGTCGTCTTGCCGGCACCGTTCGGCCCGATCAGCCCGACGATGTGGCCGGCCTCGACCGTGAACGAGACGTCCTGATTGGCCAGCAGACCGCCGAAGCGCTTGCTGACGCTGTGCAGCTCCAACAGACTCATCGCGCGGCCTCCTGCGCCCGCGACGTGCGTTGCGCCTGGCTGTGCGCGCGCCGCTCGCGCCACCAGCCGAGCAGCCCGTTCGGGTAGAACACCGCGATCACGACGATCAGCGCGGCGTAGATGATGGTGTCGGTGCCGCGCCCGCTGCCGCCGAACACGACGCGCGTCAGCTCCTCGATCACCGTGAGCACGACCGCACCGACGACCGGGCCGAACAGCGTGCCGACACCGCCGAGGATGGACACCAGCGCCATCTTGATCGACAGCCCGGTGCCCAGCACCGAGGCCGGGTCGATGTAGAGCTCCTTCTGCGCGTACAGGCTGCCGCCCATCGCGGTGAAGAAGGCGCTCAGGCTGAGCGCGATTTGCTTGTAGCGTGCGATGTTGATGCCGATGCTGCGCGCGGCATCGGGCTCGTCCTTGATCGCGCGCAGGTAGTAGCCGACGTGGCTGCGCTCGACCGCGAGCGTCGCGGCCAGGGTCAGCACCAGCAGGCCGAGCGCGAGCCAGTAGTACGGCGCCTTCTCCGCAAACACCATCGCGCCCAGACCTTGTTGCGCCATCGGGATCGTCAGCCCGACCGCGCTGCCCGCGTAGTCCCAGTTCGTGAAAACGATCTGCACGAGCTCGGCGACCGCGATCGTCGCCATCGCGAAGTAGTGGCCCTTCAACCGAAAGCACGACCAGCCGAACAGAAAACTCAAGCCCGCCGCGATCACGCCGCCGAGCAGCATGCCCAGCCACGGGTTGAGGCCGAAGTTCAGCAGCAGCATCGTCGACGCGTAGGCGCCGATGCCATAGAAGGCTGCGTGGCCCAGCGACACCTGGCCCGCATAGCCGCCGAGCAGGTTCCATGCGACGCCGAGCTGCGCCGCCATCAGCACCAGAATCGCGAGGTTCAGGTGCGTCGGGTTGCTGGTCGCGAACGGCAGCAGCGCCGCCGCGACCATGAGGCCCAGGCCGATCTTCAAAGCGTTCATGCGTTCCCCCAAAGCATTCATGCTTTTCCCATCAGGCCTTGCGGCCGGAACATCAGCACCGCGAGGAACAGCACCAGCACGATGGCCGTCTTGTACTGCGGCCCGAGCAGCAGCCCGCCCATCACCTCGATCACGCCGACCAGGATGCCGGCCCAGAACGCGCCGGTCACGCTGCCGAAGCCGCCGAGGTTCACGACCACGAACGCGATCAAGATGAAGTTCGCGCCGACCTCCGGGAAGATCGGAAAGAAGGTCGCGAGCAGCACGCCCGCCGCACCGGCGCAAGCCGCGCCTATGCCCCAGGCGAGCGAGAACATGCGGTGCGAGTCGATGCCCATCAGCTGCGCGGCCTCCTTGTCGGCCGCGGTCGCCTCGAGCGCGGCGCCGAGGCGTGTGCGGGTGAGAAAGGCGTGAATCACCGCGGTGATCACGACCGCGCCCAGGCCGGCGACCAGCTGCGGCTTGCCGAGCTGGATGCCGGCGAGCTTGACGCTGCCGGCCACCCACGAGTTCTCGATCGAGCGAAAGTCGGGCTTCCACAGGAACTGCGCGACGCCGCGCATCAGGATCATCAACCCGAAAGTCGTGAAGATCTGGCTCAGCATCGGCGCCGCGACGATGCGCTTGATCACGAGCTTGTAGAGCAGCATGCCGAAGGCGAACAGCATCAGCACCGTGAGCGGCAGCGTCAGCAGCGGATCGAGTGCGTACAGCGCAAACAGCCAGAACGCGCTGTACATGCCCAGCATCAGAAACTCGCCGTGCGCGAAGTTCACGATGTCCATCACGCCGAAGATCATCGTCAGGCCGATTGCGACCAGCGCGTAGATCAGCCCGATCAACACGCCCGACGCGAGCGTCTGCAACAAGATTTCGGCGGTCATGGTCAGGCCCGGCTTACTTGCGCTGGTCCCACTTGGGCATCGGCCACACGACCTCGCGCGCGGCCATCGCGAACGGCCACACGGTGTTGTACTTGCCGTCGACGATCTGCACCAGGATGCCCTGGCCCAAGGTGTTCTGCCCGGTCGCGTCGAACTTCACGCCTTTCCACGGCATGATCAGTTTCGAGCCCGGCAGGTCGGTCGCGGCCAGCGCCTTGCGGATCGCCTCGGGCTCGGTCGAACCCGCGCGGTTGATCGCATCGGCCATCACCATCAAGCCGGTAAAGGTGCGCGACGAGTTGCCGGTGAAGTTGATCTTGTAGCGGCTGTTGAACAAGTCGTTGACCTGCTTGATCAGCGGGTTGCGGCTCGCCAGGTCAAGCGCCCAGACCTCGCGCGTGATCACGTACTCGGCGTCCTTGCCCAGGGTCTTGATGAAGTCGGTGTCGGTGAAGCCGGCGTTGTTGGCCAGGATCATGTCGGGCGAGAAGCCCAACTCCTTGTAGGTCTTCATCGACAGGATCGCATCGGCCGTGTACGACGACTGCAGCACCAGGTTCGGATTCGCCGCCTTCAGCGTCTGCACCTCTGAGGTCAGCTGCGTGGTCTTGGCCGGGTACAGCACCTGTTTGACCAGGTTCATCTTGTAGTCGGGCGCCAGCTTGCTCTGCAGCTTGGTGGTCTCGGTGCCCCACAGGCCGTTCTCGTTCAGCGTCACGACGACGCCCGGCTTGATGCCCTTCTTCGCTTCGAGCTCGCGCAGGAACTCGAACGCGTTGTGCACGAACAAGTCGTCGTGCGGCGTGGTGCGGAAGAACCACTTGAAGCCGCGCGCGGTCAGCGAGGCCGACGACGACTCGGGGTTCAGGAACGGGATGCCGGCGCGCTCGGCGACCTGGCTCGCGGTCGCGGTCACCGCGCTGTTGTAGGCGCCGACGATCGCGACGACCTTCTCTTGCGTGATCAGGCGCTCGGCCTCGGTTGCGCCGGTCTGCGGGTTCGCCTGGTGGTCGGCGAAGACCAGCTTGATCTTCGCACCCTTCAGGCCGGGCAGGCCCTTGCCCGCCGCGAACGGCAGGTCATTGATGCCGGGCGCGCCGTTGTTGATGATGTCGACCGCGAGTTCGAGCGCGCTGCGCAGCTCGGCGCCGACCGCCGCACCGGGGCCGGTCAACGGGTAGATCACACCGATCTTCACCTCGGCCACCGACTGGGCGCGGGCGCCGAAGCCCATGCCCAACATCGCGGCGCCCAGCGCCTGGATCATGGTTCTACGCTGCTGCTTGGCGTGCATGTGTCGCTCCTGTTGGAAAGATGAAAGAGGCTTCAGAAACTCGCGAGCTGGTGGTTCAGCAAGTCGGTGATCAGCATCGCGCCGGGGGCGTGGGTGATGCAGAACTCGGGGCGCGCCTGCGTGATGGCCGCCTGCGGTGTCACGCCGCAGGCCCAGAACACCGGCAGCTCGTCCGGCAGCACAGCCACGGGGTCGCCATAGTCGGGCTTCGAGAGGTCTTTGATGCCGATCAGCGTCGGGTCGCCGATGTGCACCGGCGCGCCGTGCACGTCAGGAAAACGCGAGGTGATCTGGATCGCACGGATCGCCGCCGCCGCCCGCATCGGCCGCATCGACACGACCATCGGACCAAAGAACGGACCGGCGGCCTCGGTCGCGATGTGGGTGCGGTACATCGCGACGTTGCGGCCTTCGCTCACATGGCGCAGCGTCAGCCCGGCGTCGAGCAATGCCTGCTCGAACGAGAACGAGCAGCCGATCACGAAGCTCACCAAATCGTCGCGCCACAGCGCCGTCACGTCGGTGGGTTCGTCGACCAGCTCGCCGTGGCGCCAGACGCGGTAGCGCGGCACGTCGCTGCGGATGTCGATGTCGGCACCCAGCGTCGGCAGCCGTGGGTCGCCGGGTTCGGACATCGCGAGCACCGGGCACGGCTTGGGGTTGCGCTGGCAGTAGCGCAGGAAGTCGTCGGCCAGGGCTTTCGGCAGGATCACGAGGTTGCCCTGCACGTGCTGGTCGGCCAGGCCGCTGGTGTGTTGCGTCCACTCGCCGCGACGGATGGCGGCGCGGGCTTTGATCGCGTCGTTGGGGTTCAGGTTCGGTGACATGCGGCGCATTGTGTGCGGCGCATTGGTCGCCGCCTAACGAGAAGTTTTTCTATTTCGTCATCGATTTTTTCGATGCACTGGTTTGATGCCGATGAAGGCGAACGCCGCGTCGACCACGTCGCGCGCCAGTCCCGAACCGGGGTCTTCGCGGTGGCTGGCGTGCACCGGCAAGGGCGCCAGCGCCACATCGGTGTGCAGCGGCTTCAGCGGCAGCCGGTCGCCCAGGCCCTGCACGGCCGCCAGCGGCAGCGTCGCGACGCCGAAGCCCCGCTCGACCAGCTGCAGCATCGCCGAGATCGACGAGATGTTGTGCACCCGGTGCGGCCCCCAGCCCGAGGCGCGGAACAGGTCGACCAGCGCGACGTGCGGCTGCGAGCCGCGCTGGAAGGTCAGCAGCTCCAGCTCGGCCAGGTCGGCCAGCGCGTAGCGGCGCTTGCGGTGCAGCTCGCGGTGGCCGACGAAGACCATCTCCATCGGCGGCAGTGCCTGGCTGCGCAGGCCGTCGCCGGCGGCGGGCAAGGCCGCGAACGCGATGTCGAGCGTGCCGCGTTTCAGTTGCTCGAGCAGGATGGGCGTGGTCTCGACCGTCAGCTCGAGTTCGAACTCGGGCGAGCTGCGGCGCATGTGCTGCACCCACTCGATCAGCCACGAGTGCAGCACCGACTCGATCGCGCCGATGCGCAGCGAGATCGCGCGCGGGCGCGCGGATCCCATCTCGGCCTTGGCCTCGCGCTGCAGCGCGAGCAGCTTCTCGGCATAGGTGAAGAAGCGCGTACCCGGCACCGTGAGCCGGAACTGCTTGTCGCGCCGGTCGAGCAGCAGCACGCCCAGTTCTTCCTCGAGCGCGGCGATGCGGCTGGACATCGCCGATTGCGTGATGAACAGCTTCTCGGCCGCACGCGACACGCTCTTGAGCGACACGACCCAGTAGAAGGCCTCGACGAAGCGCAGGTTCATGGCAGAGGATACTTCGGTTGGAACGCCATCGAATAAATCGATGGATTGAACAGCAAAGTCCGCGCCCGATCCCACGCCCATGATTCCGCCCGAAGCCCTGCTCGTCGTCAAACTCGCGCTGGTCGCGGCCTCGATGTGGGGCGCGTCGCTGCTGGCACGCCGCTATGGCCACGCGGTGAGCGGCGCGCTCGCCGGCCTGCCGGTGATCGTCGGGCCCATCATGGCGATGCTGCTGGTCGACCTGCCGGCCGAGCGCGTGCGCGGCATCGCGCTGGCCACGCTGGTGTGCGAGCCGGCGATGCTCGCGCACATCGTCGTGTTCGCGAACGCGGCGCGACGGTTCAGCTGGCCGGTGTGCCTCGCGCTCGCGACGCTGACCTTTCTCGCCGCGGCCACGGTACTCGCGCAGCTGGCCTGGGGTGCGCTCGCCGCGTCCGCGCTGGCGCTGACCGCCCTGGTGATCGCGTCGCGCTCGCTGCCGGCCTCCGGCAGCGCCGCCGATGCACCGGTGCCGGTGCCCCGCAGCGAACTGGTGTGGCGCATCGCGGTCGCGCTGGCGATCGCCGGCAGCGTGATGTGGGGCGCCGACCACCTGCCGGCGGCCGTCGCCGGAGCGCTGCTCGCGGTGCCCATCACCGGCAGCGTGCTGCCCTGCTTCACGCTGCCACGCCACGGGCCGCAGGCCACGGCGCGGCTGCTGGCCGGTTTCGTGCGCGGACAAAGCGGCTTCGTCGCGTTCTTCATCGTGCTGATCGCGTTGCTGCCGCACGCGCCCAAGGCCGTGGCGTTCGGTGCGGCCGTGGCGGCGGCGCTCGCTGCGCCGCTGGCGCTGCGGCGCTGGACCACCTCGGCCCGGGTTCGCAGGATCGCCGGATGAATCCAAGCCAGTTGATCGGCGCCTACCTCGAGGCGAAAGACCATAACCGGCCGGCGTTGATGGGCCAGGCCTTCGCGCCGGACGCCGAGCTCGAGATGGTCGTCAACACCGGCGCGATCTCGTTCCCGCCGCAGGCGCAGGGCCTCGCGGCGATCACCGACATCCTGGTGCACCGCTTTGCCAAGTCATACGAGAACGTGCGCACCTTCTGCGTCGCCGCTCCACCGCCCGACGAAGCGCTCGCCTACCACTGCCGCTGGCTGGTCGGGATGTCGGAGGTCAATGGCGGCGCGCTACGCGTGGGCTGCGGCGGCTACGACTGGCGCTTCGAGCCCGGCGCGGCGGGATGGCGCGTCCGTCGGCTCCAGATCACGATCGAACAGATGCAGCACCTGCCCGCCGAGCAGTGCACACCCGTCATGAACTGGCTGATCGCGCTGCCCCGCCCGTGGTGCCCGGCGCCGACACTGGTGGCCGCGGCACCGGCGATCGAGGCCTTGCGCCCGGTCATCGCGTACCTGGCTTGACGCGCATCACGCGCCTCCCACCGCCGGGGATAAACGCGCCGCGAGCAGGCTGACCAAGTCGTGCACGGCGCGACCGGTGGCAGCGCGCACCGCGTCCGCGTAGGGCGGCATGTTGGTGCATTCGAGCACGATGGCCTCGATCGCCGGCCGGCGTTCGACCAGACGCAGCGCCGCGGCAACGGTGGCGGCGCGCGCGGCATCGACATCGAGCGTCGCCTCGTCATGCAACAAGGTGCGCTGGAACGCGCAACCGGGCTCCAGCCCTTCGACCGGCGTGTCGGCCGGGGCGCCGGCGGCGCGCAGATGGTCCGGCCCCAGCGCCGCGGCATCGACGGTCACGACACCGGCCGGCGCGCACCGTTGCAGTTCGGGCAGCAGCAGCAAGCTCGAGGTCCACACCGGCACCTCCGGCAGCGCCGCCTGCAGGGCCTGCTGGAACAGCACCAGAAAGCCGCAGCTCGTCGTGATCGCCGTGACGCCTTCGTCGACCAGCGCCCGGCCGGCCGCGATGAAGGGCTGCAGCAGCGCCGGGTCGCGCTCGCGCACGGCGCGTTGCGGCGACGCGCCACGCACGACGCGGTAGCGCGTCGCGAATGGCAGGCTCCCCGCATGACCGATGTCACCCGGCACCCGAGGGAAGCGGGTGTCGAGCATCAGCACTCCAAGCGATCGCGTCGTGTTCATCGCAACGATTGTCGGTCCCCGTGGAACAACCGATGCAGCGCGATCTCGGCACGGTCTATGCTCCTGCACCCACTTGTGCGCTGTACGACCTATTTTGGAGAGCCAATGCCACCGTTTCGCCGCCTCGTCTGCCGTCTCGTCGCCTGCACCGGCGCCACGTTCATGCTGGGCACCGCCGCCTCAGCCCAGACCAAATGGGACCTGCCCGCCGCCTACCCGGCGACGAACTTCCACACCGAAAACCTGATGCAGTTCGCTGCCGATGTCGACAAGGCCACGGCCGGCAAGCTCAAGATCACGGTGCACGCGAATGCGTCGTTGTTCAAGGCGCCCGAGATCAAGCGCGCGGTGCAAGGCGGCCAGGCGCAAATCGGCGAGATCCTGATGGCCAACTTCCAGAACGAATGGCAGATCTTCGGCGTCGACGGCCTGCCCTTCCTGGCCGACAGCTACGACGCCGCGGCCAAGCTCTACAAGGCGCAGAAGCCCGCGCTCGAGAAGAAACTCGCCGAGCAGGGAATGATGCTGCTGTACTCCGTGCCCTGGCCGCCCCAGGGCATCTACGCGAAAAAACCGATCACCGCCGCCGCCGACCTGAAGGGCGTGAAGTGGCGCGCCTACAGCCCGGCCACGGCGCGCATCGCCGAACTCGTCGGCGCGCAGCCGGTCACGGTGCAGGCGGCTGAACTCTCGCAGGCGATGGCGACCGGCGTGA
>Ga0307509_10002632_pt1 | contig 28710 bp, 14 predicted proteins | sample 10_EM_MG_FD_202245 | JGI IMG/M metagenome (GOLD analysis project Ga0307509, IMG submission 202245) | Populus trichocarpa ectomycorrhiza microbial communities from riparian zone in the Pacific Northwest, United States - 10_EM | ecosystem: Host-associated > Plants > Roots > Unclassified | place...
TGTTTGAGTTATTCTCACAATTCGGAACCACATGGTCAGCTAATAGGATTTCTCACCTTCTCAATGATCCTACAACAAACACTGAAGTCATCCTCCTCCCTCCATTGGACTTTTTCTTTCCCCTTTCTCCTCTAACGCGCCCAATAGATCCACAACTTAATAATTGGCAATGCGCACCTGATAATCTCGAAAGCCACCTCGGGGTCGTTTGACGCTTTGATAAGCACTGTTGCCGGAAGCCTCTCGGCTTTGACCACGTCGGATCCTCAGGTCCACCTGACAGCGCTTTATCTGGTAAAACACCATCCCGAGAACTTTTTCGGCTCGCTCTTTTCCTCAACCAATATCGAACGGGGATCCCTGAGATGGGTTGTAAGGTCGTATCCTCAGCTCAAATCGGAAGTCTTTCCCGACTACCCCCGGGTTGAGGAGGAGTTAACGAAACATCTTAATATTGCATCCGTTCGACTCAATGAGGCCGTCAGCAAAGCAATTGCTGCCCTTGATGCACTGGGATCGATCAAGCCTGTCTTGGAGATGTGGTCGGGGTTGCTCAAGGTTCCAGGAGAGGCTGGGGTTGTGATTGTCGGGACGGCAATTGATTCTCTTCAGAATCAGAAAAGCCATCTGACCTCTTTACTGGATCTTGGTCGCAGGGATGGTGGTGACCGCTTGCTCGGGGATCACAATAGTGTACCCCCTGTGGACGGTAGCGTTAAGGACCACCCACACTCTGCGCCAGTTACTCCACTCAAGAGGGGGTTCGAGGGGTCCCAGGGCTCATCCGAGGCCAAGCGCAGCCGATACGATCAGGAGACCAATAGTCCCCGAGCTCCAAGGGACAACCGACCGCCGCCTCGTGGGGCTCATAGTGGTGCGAATACTGGACATTACAGGGGTGGTTATCAAGGCAGAAACTATGTTCCTGGATACAGAACAAGGGGTAATAGTGGTAGCGGCAGATACCGAGGTGCTGGAGGTGGAGGAGACTATTATAGGTCTCATAATTCCAGATCGAGGTACGCTCCACGCGAGTCGGATCATGGGAGCAATAGGGCTTTTCATGATTAGGGCATCTCACATATTCTTCGCTTGTATTAAATACACCCTGTCCGTTTACTATTATTACTTCTAACATCTACTGATCTGTTATTTTCCTGGGCGAAATGGGGGCGAGTGATCTGTTGTGCACCCGATTCCACTACTTTATTTCTCTTTTTTAACCTCTCTTCTTTGTGGGCGATAAGGGATAAGGGTACTTATGCTTATTGCCATATATTTACTTTTCTCTTTCTCTATTATGATATCATACGATCCGGATGCTCCTTGTCGCCATCCTATGAGATATTTCGATTCCCGTTCTCAAGGGGTACAACATTTAGGGCGTGAATAAATAGTTCACGCTACTATCCGCTCTGCTTCACGTGCCTTCCTACCTTGCAATTACCAGAGGCATGAACGCTCCCACGAAGTACTGCATAGTAGGAACCCATGGTTTCCCAAAACGGATGGAATATTCCCGCTCAGTTCTCACGATCCATTGGCTGAGCCTCCCCCTCCCCAACAAGGAGACAAAGCGCTAGGCAAAGCTCACCATTTCGTGCCCCGGTTATACTATGTATTTCCATTTACAGGCATTGCTCCTCCCTCTGCAGGAATGACATAAGTGCGATGCTTCATATAGAGTGACATGGTTGCCCAAAAAGAAAAACCCCCCGTCACCAAACAACGGGGGAGGAATGAATGATCAATCTGTCCTACAACCCGCCCACCTAGTGGCGATATTATACCAGGTAAGGGCTTCCGTCTTTATGTATGATGCAGTACCGGGAAAGAAGCATCTCGGCAGTTGTCTTCCAAAAGGCCTGTTTTCGTATTCGAAACGATAACGTTATACTTACCGTATACCTCCGCTGCTCGGCGAAACTATACGGCAGGTTGGTACCCGTGGAAAGTTTCTCTTGGCATCTGTGTGGAACGGATGGTAGCCTATCGGGGAAGCTATATGGGTGAATGAATGAATATATAGTCCGGGAAACCCACATCTGTATACGGGGTTTGGAGACACCATCAAGAGGTTCTATCAATTCGTTCATACACTTATCGAGCCAGCCAGCCAATCAATAAAGTCCCAGTCCTGGCATCCTCCAATCGTTCACTCGACCATATTTGTCTTACATTTTTCTCTCTAGATTAACCAACTTACAACTAAGTACTCCCATCTACAAAGAAACGGAAGACAGTCCAAAGCTCACTCGCCAGAGATATCCTTCTCGCCTTCTTTCCAAGCATAGAAGAAACAGGAATGTCTGGAGCGGAAATAGTCCTGGGCGTGGCCGGCCTTCTTGGCCCACTAATAGCCCCCCCGCTCGAATCCGCATTCCGCCACCTACGGAAGCCACAGTACAACCACTACCACGCGCGCGAGGAGCTGCGCGGGAACTTCATAGACTCCTGGTCCACACTGCAAGGAAGCCTGAGCAGACTAGCCCCAGTGCTGGGAACGCTCACACACGATGACCCGGACAGGCGGAAGGTGCTGCGCGAAATGGAGAAGGCGACCAAGGCCCTCAGGAAGGTTAACAAGGGGCTCTTAGGATGTAAGCCCATCAAGCGCGCCCTCAGGGAGCAGGAGAAGACGGAGAAGATTGTGAGTGCTGTTAGGAGGAGGATATGTGATGGTGAGGAGCGGGAGGAAAAGGAGGAGGAAGGGGAGGAGGAAGATAAGAAGCATAGCAAGATTAACCATAGGAAGATAAAAGATAGATTGGGTCCGTTGATAGTTGGTGGAAAGGGTAGGCATTCAGTATCAAACAGACCTCCTTCTCCTACTCCCCCCCCTCATGCACCTCCTCTCACTCCAATAATTGCAACCCCCCCTTCGCCACCATCCATCCCCTCACCTATCTCTACACCCTCGATATCACTTCTACCTTCCCCCTCCCCGCAGAAAACACAAGCCCCCGGAGCCCTACTGCCACCACTACCACCAAACCCCTCCTCCTCATCCCTACACCTGCAAATAATCACCAAAACACATCATCACAGCCGACGCCGTCGTCACCACCACCGGAAGCATAAAGGGGAGTCTGAAGGGGACGAGGGGTACTTTGAAAATCAGAAGTTCGTGGGGAGCTATGACACCCCAATTAGACCTAGAGATAGAGAGGAGGGGGGGGAGGGGCGTAATAGACATTGCCACCATCACCACCACCACCACCATTGCAGTAGGGGGGCGGAGGTGGGGTGTTCTAGGATCTTGCTCGCTGGTGGGTAATAATGTCTTTCGGCTTGTGTTCGTGTGGGTGTTTCTGCGGTGGTGGGAGGGGAAAAGGCATAGGTGGGTTATGGTCTTACTGGTTTAGAGTTTCAATTAGTTATGAATTATGATTATAGAGTTAGTTTTTATCAATTTGTTCCTTTCAGTTCAATTAAGTATGATACCAACATCTCTCAGGTAGTTATCACGACTCTGAGAAGGCTAGAAATGGTGAACTAACGTGCTTTCCCTCCCCTTCTTCTCTTCCTCCACCATCTATCACATATGATACAAAATCCTCCTTCTACCCGCCTCCCAACGGGAACTCGCATACCCCTCCCCCCCTCCCTTTATGTACAATGAAATACCCCGTCCGTAGAGTAACCACACAATACGGTATCACGCTCAATGCGCTGAGAAGGCGCTGCACGCACATGACCCTGTGCTGTTTTGGTGCCGGGGCTACGTTCCGGGCAGGGTGTAAAGGGGGGGAGGGCACGGGGTGGGACTGGGAGGGGAGGGGGATGTAAGTGGGCGAAGTATTAATTTGCACTTGTATGTAGGAATTGTAACGTATGTGATGAGTTGGGGCGATTTGGTAGTACGGCAGTACTATACTAGTAATGAATGGTGGTAAGAAGAAGGGGATCGGTTGATTTCCGTCGAGGTTGGAGTGATGTTGGATGAGTACCGGGATTCGGTCGTAGCCTTGTGGGGTTATCCTTCATCGCGTGAGATCTGTATCCTATAGGAAACGCAGGGCAGTCTTACGCTATAGTGATGCGATTATGGGCAGGCGTTCTGCCGGGTTCTGGAGTAAGTAAGCAATTCCCGTTCAAGTATGGTATGGGGTCCCGGATGTGTTACGCTATTCCATGGCGTAGCGGTGAAGGTGGTAGGGGGGTAGAAGTTCGAGAATGAAGGGTGGGAAGGAAGGAAGAAGGGTGGCTACATGCACGGCATGAACATGAACGCGAACATGAATATGAGATATCGCGGATTTGTTATACAAGCATAGCATAAGTGGTAATAGCAACCCCCCAGGCTACCACCACATTGTTGAACGTACATACAATACATTGATGTATGATATCCCAGTCCGGCTAATCTAGCCTAACCCAGCCCATGACCCGGACACCAGTGCAAGAAGAAAAGCAAAATGGGAAAAAATGGGAAAAATTAAAAGCCAGAAAAAGATGGGAAAAAAAGGGAAAAAAAAAGCCATCGGACGTCTATCCCTCTCTTTTGAAAAAATTGAATTACTAGAACAAACTCTATTTTCCACCCCAAATGCTCCTTCCCCTGGCAGCATTCCTCCTCAAAAACACGATCTCCTCTCCATCCATCGCCCTATTCTCCCTAACTTCACCTCTTCCCTCATCTTCACCCTTTCCCTTTTTCCCTGCAACAGCAACAGCATTCCTAGCAGCCCTCCTGCATCTGTAGATCAAGGAATGGATATCCAATTTTGGAGAGTCCAGGCGTTTCTGACGCCTAGGGATGCGATATAGAGTTGGGTAGCGGTTGAAAATTACCTTGATATGGAAGGGAATGACAGAGTGATCTGTTGACAGGTATGCTTGTGTTTCTAAGTTCTTCGGAGCGGTAATACGGGATTTGGATCTAGACTTCGGTTTGGAAGCGCGAGGTGGTTTTGGTTTTTGCTGCGCTTTGGTGGTAGGGCCGGAGGGTTTAGCTGGGTATACCGAAGCCATATTCTGAGCTTCGGATGAGGTTGCGTTGGTGTTTGGTTGGTAGGGTTTGTCAGAGAGCAGTGGCGGTTGAAGAGAGGCTGGTAACGGTTTTCTGGAGGTCGGTTTGGTGATTTTTGCCGGGGGATTTTCTGATTTTTGGGTCGAGTTTGGCGGTAGTTGGGCTAAGCCATGAAGACTGTTCCGGGCAGAGCGGGTTCGTTTGGCGGCGGGGCCAAGGTCAGTTCTGGTGGTGGTTTTCGAGGAGAGGAAATCTGGCGACGGGTTGCCGATGCCACCTTGGTCCAAGGATCTGATGATAGCTGTGGAGTTTCCTCCCCAGTTGATGTCTAGAAGCCTTTCTATCTCTGTGCGTAGACGTTTGTTGCGCTTCGGGGGTGAGGTGGATTTGGTAGCTGATTCCTGGACCTCCGACGTGGTCAGGAATTCCGCTTTAGAAACTTCTTTTGTGGACGGTAGCTTCTCTCTGACAGCCGGAATTTCTTTGTTGTCATCTGAGAGGACGATCGGCTCTTCCTGCCCGTACCCTAGGGTATGCTCTTCTAGGTCGGGAGCGACAGCTTGTTCTCGCTCCCGGGGCGCGACAGCTTCAAGTGTTAAATCTCCGTTTCCCTCGTCATTTGATCTTAGCCGCTCAAGAGCGCATTTTTTCGCGACCCATTCGGTCAGTTCTGGCAACTTTGCTTTGTAGTACTGCTCTCGCTTGACTGTTGGGATTGCTTGGGTGTATGAAGCTTTAAATGCGATACGGACTGCACTTATGCGTGAATGGTAGTCCAGGCGGTTCTGCCATGCTATTTCTGTGAATTTGTTAGCTTATCGGGTCTCAATTAGGGTTTCAACTTCTGTAAAAAAGTTTACCTCTTGGATCTTCCATTGTTATGTTTGTTTGTTTGTTTGCTTTTGGGAAGACGTGAGAACATAGAATAAGGCAGGGAGGTTGAACCAAAGAAACGGTGGGGATGCCAAGACAGCAGGAGCTACTGAATGCACAGAGCCTCACACCTTATTCCAACGCCGGAGATGTCGTCGTGTCTTTTGTAGTTGATTTAGATCGTTTACTCATTTTCTTCCCCTACTCAACCACCGCCAACGGTACAATAGACTATTCTACCCCTCCACTCCCCCGCCCCCTCCTGCTCGTGCCCCTCGCCTCATACAACAATAATATACATTTCCGATCTGCTGAAACCCTAACCATGGCAAACTTTTTCCAGTCCCTGCCCCCACAACAACAGCCTCACTATGGCGGCGGCGGTACTCCTAACAATCTTCAGTTCTACCCATCGACATACTCAAGCCAGACGCAATCCCCACCGGGCTATGGCTTTGGCGGCATGGGCAGCATCCAACCCGGCGGCGGTGCAGTCGGTAGCGGCTCGCGGGAGCATGGGTTGACAAAGGGATGGTTGGCGGCCTTTGGAACGGGCGGGTATGACGATGAGCCTCCGCTGCTGGAGGAGCTGGGGGTGAACTTTGGACACATCAAGATGAAGGTTCTTACCTCTACACCTGACAAGGAGGGGGGTTCTAAGATTCTTTACTGACTGTGATCAGACATTAATGGTGTTGAACCCTATGGCTAGCGTAGATCAGCACATGATGGACGACAGTGACGTCGCAGGGCCAATATTATTCTACTTGCTTTTCGGAGCTTTCTTATTACTAGTGATTATACCCACTTCTAGTTCTGGTCAGGCGAGATGGAAGCTTACTTCTGATGCGCGAACAGTCTGGGAAAGTTCACTTCGGCTACATTTACGGTGTCGCCCTACTAGGTAGCATCTCGCTTCACCTAATCCTGAACTTAATGTCACCACCTACAACTAGTTTAAACTACATCCGCTCCACTTCCGTATTAGGTTACTGTCTCCTCCCCCTCGTTTTCACATCGGCACTCGGCATTGGCTACAACATGAACGGGTTCATTGGCTACGTCCTCAGCGCTGCCGCAATTGGCTGGTGCACCTATTCAGCTAGCAATATGTTCGTTGCAGTCCTCCGAGTAAGAGATATGCGACTCCTCATTGCATACCCCTTGGGGCTTTTCTATAGCGTCTTCGGGATCATGGCGATTTTTGGGGGGAGAGGCGGCGTGCCCACTCCCGCTTAGGTTGGAAGGTTTTTTCCGATCGGCTCGCACGACGGCCCGCAGAAACAACCACCTTTATATCAGAATATTACACTTTTTCCTTTTTTCACACTTCTTTGCCATCCTGGGTTGGGTAAATGGGAATACAAAAAAGCCTGCGCTGGAGAAACAAACAAATAATGATAATGCCCGTTGGAGCCAGAGTGCCCTTCAGAAGTCTGTAGACACGGGGTATCACTCGTTTGCACTTTCGTTGACAGATGGAGTCGGGAGCACGGCAAGTTAAGAGTCGAATGGTAGATGGGACTGGTATGTTGCTTTGCTTAGTATATGTATTTGTATAGTGCAATGAATAACCTTGCTCTGCCTGGCACTGCACCATGATAAGCCCGCCGTGAAAACGCTTACAAACCTTCATCCGCCCGTCCATACAGTCAACATCAAATCTTCCTCTCCCCAAAAAAGCGCCGAAAATATTGGGGGAGCGCATAATCACCAGACACATTCCTATCCCCCGATTCCCTCGACATACCGGCACTTTAGGGATAGCACCCCCATAAGTACGTCCTGCCTCCTATGCACCGCTCGGGAAGCGCTCCAACCTCTCTTTTTTTCCTTCCCACCAATTTCAGGGAGGCCAAGATACGGGTTATCCAACAGCGAGTATTTTCATGGAGTTCTTGAGAGTTTACTAGCCGAAGATAGCGTATCTGGTGGCGTAGTTTCACGTCTTCGGGAAGGCGTGGACGTGTTATGGTAAAAAAAATAAAAAATAGATAGTCTGGCATGGGTTGCGCTTAGACAAGCCCCCAAAAAGCCGGAATCTGCGTTTTGTTTTTTTCTTCTTTCTTCTTTTCCTGTCGCTATTAATTGCCACCGAATAAAGCTAGTCTTGCAAATAAGTGATCTTTTGGGTTATTGTCATCTTCATTGTGGGAGTTGTCGAGAGTGGGAGTGGGCGAGTGAGCAGGTGAGTGAGAGGGTTTGAAGATAAATCAGCAGTTTCTGGTTAGTCAAGTGTGAGATGATTTAATGGAGGAGGGATTCGGTTGGCGTGTTGTAGGCGATTGTTTAGGGGGTTCTTGTTAGAGGTGTGTTTGCTTGGATAGTAAGTATGGTAGTGTATACGGGCTCGGGATACATTGTTGATGTTGACTCATTTGTTAGAGTAAGGTGTTGTTTGGGAAAATTGAGTTTAATTATTTGCCTTGATTATTAAACAGGGGTTTTGAATTCCTGGGTCACGGTTAGAGGAACGCCACAGCAGTCTTAATGAGCCCCCGGCGAAGGTATTCTCCTATAAAAATAATTAATACCTGTACACAATTGGCCAACCAGTGTCAGTGATCTCTATCACCCAAATCATCATGAATGCTGACATCAACCCTCCTACTATTCTTGTAACATCCGCATGATACCTTTGTGACCGGCCTCCACCGCGACTTCCCGAGCCGCCACCTCCTATCTATTTAGCCAATTGACATCTCCCATCTTTCGACAATTGCCGAATCACTGCCTCACTTAATACAAGAGCCGCGTGAAACCTCGTATGGCAGAGTTGGTTTTGCGGACAGAAATTAGCGTCGACGTTCTTCTCGCCGGCATTGCCCTCCTAGTCTTGACATGGCCCGTGCCCACCGCATCATGGAACAGGAAGGCATATGGCCGGCCACTCTGCGCAGTAGGAATGACTAGAGAGATGTTTCAGCCTTTCGTCTTCAAGTAGCAATTTCACGGCGCATTGTGACCGTTGAGGGGCGCCTAGCACTGCGGCTACAGCTAAGCTTCGACAAAGCACCAGAGGGCCTAGGGCGAGGACAAAGCGAGGAGGAGCTTGTCGCCCGTGAAATATTCCACGCCCCTGGCCGCTAGGTTTTGCAGCATTGACTCGTCTGCACGTTCCGCGGAGTAGCATAGTGCTCCTCGGCAGTGTTTGCGGGAGCGGAGACGGCATAGGGTGTCCAGGAGGGCTGGGGCGGTGAGGTTTGATAGACGGGTGTTGGTTCCGAAGAGGGAGCTGAGGTCGAGTAAATGCTTCTCTCCCCCGCATATTTGGAGAATTATTTCGTTTGGTAGGTTTAGAAAGGATATGCTGGGGTTTTTTCCCAGTATGTAGCCGAGCGAGATTGTTAGAATAAATGGACAAGGGCTGCTTGTTGACATGTGGTATTATGATATCATAATAGTATACCATACATTACAAGGAAAGCCTAAGCAGGTCTTTTGCCCCTCATTGACGGCTAGAGTCTAGGGGGTGTGCAGTCGCACCGTATATCACTCGTGTGCGGTGCTTGGCCCTCCCTTGTTCAATCAGATTATTATCCTGGCGTCCCTTGCGGAGCATTGAGAAGAGTGGACTAGATGTTGATTCCTCTGCCTGGTCCGACATAGGAGTCCTAGAGCCATGGGTGGCTAAAATGACAGATATTTTGGTCGGCCAATGCAGTGGTGCATACACAATTGATATTTCACACCACTCTACAACTAGTAACTTAATTTAATTAAGACCTTAGAGATTGATACTATGGATAGCGGAGACAGATTGAAAGGATTTCATCTCTAAAAAAACGACAAAACGGCGTACTATCCCTTGGCATCTGAAACTGCAGCTGCCCCTTTATGTATTGATCCCCGGTGCCTTTTCAGGAAAAAAAATAATACCCCCCAATATCCATGGCCCAAACCATATTAAGAGTTTCTGTCCCCTACCCCCTGATAGCCTCTGGGTCACTTTTGGTCTCATTAATATTAGGAAATCTCTTATGCCACTTTCCCTTTCCTGCTTTTCCTCTCATATTTTGAAAACCGTAAGTTCCCTAGGATCTTTATAGCCTTCTACAGAGCATTAATGACTGAAAATTATGCACAAAAATCTTCCTTTCTCTAATCCTTATACTTAGATAACTAGGCTAGCCTTTTGGAAGTCTGCTTATTCTTGGAAGGGGGGCTTTTTTTTAAATCTCAAATTTTTGATATTCATGGAAGCTAAAATGCGGTTGACTATCATGATTGAGGCTTGGGTGGCAATGTTATTGCATAATTCTGTTAAGGTCTGGTGGTGTGTCTGTTAGATTATTTAGCAAGATAGCACTGGGGACTTAGCCAGTGAGCGTGTAAGAGAATCTGAATTGCCATTGAAGAATGCTTTACAATGGGCATACCCGTACACAGTGGCTTCGGCTCCACAAGCTGGCACCGCACCATTCCCCCCACTTCTACCTATAAAGCGCCACTGTCCCAGGTGGGCCTTGCACTTCTGGTTCTAGCTAACACTGTAATAATTTGAAAAATCTCATCCAATTCTCTAAGTCTAGGCGAAACATGGAGCAGGGCTTTAGTTACTATCTTAGTGGCCTTAATCACCCTGGTAGCATTTCAGACCTGAATGCTGGTGCTCTTCGCTGGGTACGCTGTCGACTGTGACGAGGGGTCCTAAGTGCTCTGGTGGGTATCTTTGCTAGAGCCTTAGAAGAGGCGTCAAGGGGTTCCGGCTCCCCGGGCGAATGATATTCGAGATTCGGTTCCGAGGACTGCCGAACTCCAAGCATGGCGGGATGAGGACAATTCAATGTCCTCCAATGGGGCCCTCTTCTGTTGTCGAATTCCGGGAGTGGGGAAGACTTTCGTCAGATAATCTAAGTGTCCCCATGCCACCCAGAGATGCTGCGGGCTGACTAGCTATCTCCTTTCTTAATTAAGCTATCTGGTTATTGATACCTTATGTAGAAGCGCCTTGGGATCAAGTATCGCCGTTGCGTGTCTATGCTGCGATTACCCCGGGTAGCACGAACAAATCCTTTTAAAAATGACTAGTGCTTCACGAGACATCCTGCGACCTGCCTAGCAGAGATACCCAAAGATTTCACACAAGCCTTCCGGGTAGCAGTAATTCAACCCAGCGAACGAGCCCTTGAGCTAGAAGGGATTCTGGGAGAGTTTCTCCAGGTGCTGGAATCTGATGAGCAAGTTTTCGTTGGTGGGTTGGTAATGAGGATCGAGCTGCTTATCTCCTTCGGTGCCTGGAAGGAATTATTGAGAAATCGCCCAATATTCCCTTCCTGTTGATAGGCTGACCCCCATGCCCAGTCTGAATTGGACAAGCGTCTGATGGGATCTGCGAGAACTATTACTATCTAACCAACCCAAGAGAAGATCAAAATATTTCTGCACGAGAAACTAAAAGCCTAACTTACCCTAAACCTAGGGTAATTGGGAATGGGTTATGGTCGGAAATTATAGAAAATTGTCTAAAAAGGATTCGGAGATGTGAGAATTGTATCTTTCTCCTGCTATATTTCACGGCTAATGGGCATCCCGGTTTTCTGCTTGCAGCCTTATATATCGACGCCAGATTAGGAGAGGTCGCTCTTGGTGAGAGATGAGAAACGCTCTGCCGAATATCTAAGGGGTTGAGCGATGCCTATAGTATGACCATAGAGGGAGCAAAGAGCCAGCGAGGAGTTAGAGTAAGATTGGGTACTGTGGTATTGATGTGGATTTCTCTAGAGAAGCGCCCCTTGCGTGTTCTTGGGCTTGTTCGTGCTCTTACAGTGAAAGTTGGATCGATGGATTTGTACAGTTGAATGGTTCCCTTAGTAGAAACGCTATCAGAGGCCTCGGGCTGATTATGAAACCTCAATATTCCGTCTTATACATCCAACGCAGCAAGGATATCTTTTCCTAATTCTAAGATCCTTTGTGACATGGAGTGATTGCCGAGATTTCCTTAACGAGTCTGGGTTTCCGATCCGTAGAAGAACCTTCAGCGACCCTTATAGTTCGTCCACCAACACTTCCCTTCTTACCTACTCTTCCCGCTATTGGCGAGGTCGTGAGCGAAGAGCTCACGGCATCTGAGGAACCTATTGCACTTGAGCTTCCGGACCGGTTCACAGAGCAGGAAGCAGCAAATATTATCACACCTCAGGATACAACTCCGTGCAGGGCTGCTCTGATGGCTTCAGTGGGTTACATTACGCCGCGCACTTCTGGATCTACAAATCTGTAGCGCCACTACTTCATACAGAAAGCTAGAGGGGTACCTGGAGGTGCACATTTTTGACTTGGTCTGCTAAGAGAGGACATACAGGAGTAGCTGTATAACACTTCTCCGGCGAGCCAATGCCAACCCCAACTAGGTAGATGGCATGGGAACCCCACCTCTTCCTTGGGCTGCTCATGGTGGCTGTGAAGCAAGTGATGAGATGGTTCTTGGACGAAGGAATGTCGAAACCTCGTTTGGGCCTAGTTTGCTTTAATATGCTAACTTAACTGCTCGGTACCTACCCTGTTCTTCCAACCTTCTTCATGCAATAGCACCGACGGTGGCCCATTCTGAAAGTGGTTTTCTTTGATGTATTCTTCTGGGATTCGTGCCACGGACGGACCTCTCCTGTATTCCAAGATCTAGTGGTAGACCTAGCATAAGGATGTGATGAAGGTCAAAGAATAACTCAGAGGCAGTCGTTTCCCTATTGTTTTAGGGCCCTTGGCGAGGATGCCCGGAATGCACCGAGTGATTTTATGTGAATTAAACACCTATAACGAGGGAAGAACTATCTTTGCATTATAGGAGCGATTCCCTGTAAGCGCAGAGCTAAGCACCGGCACATCCGAATCAGTACCCATTGGCCCCCACCACCGGTTGACCCCTCCTCGCAAAACCCCGATAGCGGCCGTCGCAAGCCATCCGAGAAGCTGAACAAGGCCGGGCTGGGGCGGTTTGTGTGTTCCCCGCGAGGCCCCGGTGTCCAGTTAAGGGAATACAAGAGTTTCCATACCTGATTAATTTGTGCCGGCAATCCTCAGATTAGCGGTGTTCACGGAGAGTCGATTAACAGATTGAGTAAAGTAAATCAGTGCGAAGTAGTCTCCTTCATATTCCGGAATGCTGCTTAAGTCCATAAAAATAAAGAAGAAAAATATAAGAGATGAGAAGAGGGAACCCGAACCAACGGTGAAACCTCGGACATGCAACACGCAAGCGTACCATGACTATCCCAGAGCCCATTCTCCTCCAGAAAGGAAAATATTTACAAAGAAGGTGAAAAAAATTCATGACCCCCGTCCTCAGAGCTTCATAACCTAGGACCACCAGCAACAGCAGAACCCTTGCCAGCCCTCTTAAGCCTCCCTACAAGTCTCCTCGCGTGGCTCGCAAACACCCACCGAACCCCCATCCCCCCATAAAACGCCATCATAAACAAAGTCGTCTCCCCAACTCCATTCCTCCCAGCCCTGCCCCCTTCCTCCAGCAGCATCTTGACAATATCCTGATGCCCCTGTCTTGCAGCAACTACCAATGCAGTATCCCCAGCAACCCCATCCACATTGACGCCTCTTTCCAGGAACTTCCTCACAACATCCCCATGCCCTGCCTCTGCAGCAACCAACAACGCCGTTTGCCCTGCCCAATTCATCATGTCCCCGTGGGCTCCACTCGATAATAGCACCTCCACAACCTCCACAAACCCTTGCACAGCGGCCCAGTGCAGTGGCGTCTCGCCTTTTCCAACCCGGCGGTCCACGTCCGCCCCGTACTCTATCAGTGCCCTCACGATCCCCGTGTACCCGTACTTGACAGCCCACGAAAGGGCCGTTTCACCGTTGATGCTGCGAAGATTTGGGTCCGCGCCCTCCTGCAGCAATACCCTTGCGACGTTCTCACGTCCGTACTGGACAGCATAGTGCAGAGGCGTTTCCCCATTTATGTCGAAGATATCTGGCTGCGCGCCGTGGTCCAGAAGTATGTACAGCGTCAGTGCATCGTCCATTTTACATGCTGCGTGGAGGCATGTTGTGCCGGTTTTGTCTTGGTAGTTTATGTGGAATTCCTGCGAGTAGTTTCTTGGTCGGAGGGCGCGGAGGAGGCCTGGGGTTGAGAAGTTGGGTAGTATCCAGCTGAGTGTCAGGTCCCAGGACCTAGGAGTATTGTGAAAGAGTTTGTCGAGGATTAGTGGGGCTAGCGAGTGGCAGAGGAGTCGGCAGGTCGTGAGGAGAGTGAAGATTGCCTTTGTCGGCAGGTAGGTGGAAATTAGTTGGATTAATTCTGTCGGCAGGCAGAGGAGTGGGGAGCCGATTATCCGCACTCGGGTCATTGCTGAATGTCTCATTTTTTGCTCCTGTTTTTGTTTTATTAAAAAGAGCTCGCCTTCCTTCCCATTCTCCTTCTCTTGTCCGGAGAAGCTCAGGCCTGAGATAGTAAGATGGCACCACCGTGTTCAAATACCGGTAATACGGGGAGAAGAGAAGTATTACAAAGGAAGGAAACCAGCCTATTGTCAGTTTATCTAACTTTATCATTGGGGCGCAGCCTCAGGGAGGCTTTCGTCACTGGGTGTTCAAATCGAATCGGTCGGCGGGAATGCTGCTCTTTTTTTCTTCTTCTTCCCAGTCCCCACGACGCAAGAATCTTCTGAGGGTAAGCGGGTAAACACCCTCACAGGATTTTCCGATTAGCCGTTGGTCCCAGTCGAGAAGGCCTAACGGTTTAAAATTGGTTTAAAGCTCCTGGTCTCTCTGCTCAAAATCAATTTCGGGGAACGTTTACGCACTCACCCTCCAAAAACCCCTGCACGGTAGGGTGCCTGCTTGCTTTTTGTAACAAATGGTGGGTACGAGAACTGATCCGAAGTAGAAGCACACACATGCAGCGCCCGAGGCTTCTTTTCCACTAATCCTCGTGCCAAAAATAAGGATTGGATCGTCCTCAAGGGTTGCCCTGCCTTAGAAATCGGGACCGCCAAGAAGGATATATTAAGGGTTTTCTTCTTCTTCACTTTGTAAACTTGGTACGCTTTTTTCCAATGGTTCTTACACTTTGTGGGGGGAGCCAAGAAGTGCAGGCCAGTTTGGGATTGCGAGTGCGGCTGAGCAAAAGGGAGGGTTGAAAGAAGGGCACTATTAGCGGTCGCAGGTGGCTGTTCGACTCGATAATCGTGACTGTAAGTATTAGATCGCGAGTGTGTGCGCGTCTCGTACCCAAACGATTTTTTAGTTGTCCTATCATATTGCCCTGGGCTTTTTAGTAACTATTACCAGTGTCGGTTAGGTAATGGCTCATGTGATATCACTCGGTGAATCAGGAAGTAGGAAGGGAGAGGGATCCACAAAGTAATTGCTGCCGATAATAGGGTGAAGATAGTCAAAGGCACCACTTACATTCAAAAAAGCCGAGTGGCTATCGCTCATAGCTTGCAAATACCGTAACCTTGAGTTTGGGTGTTACCAGTAGGAGATGAGACCAGTAGAGAAAACTCGAGCACACTCTCAATTCGGGCCAGTACTGCAGTCCACTCAAGTAGGGTGCCTTAGCCTTTATTTGAAAGATTGCTTTGGCTCCAACTTCATACATTAATTCTGGGGTCCGGGTAGCTAGTGGAATAAGAGCGAGGGCGGAAATACAGAATTTTTTTTATAGGTCGTGATAGCGCAGTTGCTCAAAAGTCAAGTGATCCCGGGTGCAAGTTTTTTCCCTACAGTCCCGTGTGAACTGGGAAAGGCCGGAATACCCTAGTAGGGTAAGAAGGCCCGACGGGACGAGAAATTGCTTCAAAGGGTAATATTATTCCACATGATCGCCGCCCAAGCTCTTTTGGTAGTTCGGTTCCCTCTAAAGGGTGGCAAAGGTCCACACCTCCTTTACCCTTGTTAATATACTCGAGTACAAGTACCGTATCCCAGTTCACAAGGCTCAGGCAATAGATAGTGGTACAAGTACCAGGGGATATATTTTCGGACACTACAAGCTAGTTAGCCAGCAAAATAATCCTTGTTTGGCACGAAACATATTTGTGCGCACTTGTACTACGCAAAAGTACAAGGGGGGCTAACAAGTGAGTGGACACAAGCCATTTTATAAGAATGGCCAATTTTGCGCATGTTCCAGCACTGACGATTGAGTTAAAAATAGGATAAGTTAATAGAGTATTCGGAAAAGATGTAGACTACTTGACTTCTATTATAACCTCAGGTGAATTTAAATTCTCTAAAGAGCAGTAGCAATAAGGAACAAAACGTTCCTCAAAACCATGCCAAGACCATTGTTTCTACTATCATGTCTTGGCGGAATTTGAAAGTTCAACTACACCACTCTTGAGGAGTTGGGAATTGAGTAGATATTTGTATGTAGAAAATGGTGTCCTTGCTGTTTTAGTGGTCATATAGATATGTTTGTATTTTTGTGAATTTTCTCTGGTGTAATATCTTGGTGTGAAATCTGGTATTTTTGTTGTAAAATCGCTTGTGCCCACTCACTTTTTGCGTCCCACTTGTACCAGGATTTTGTTCAAAATCAACCCATCTACCCCTGCACCGTTCCACCTTTATTGCTTGATCCTTGTACATGGTAATTGGCAGAATCCACCTTATTGCTACCCTTCGAGAATACAATTACCCCAACAGATGGTAGATAGGGTGCCGTATGGAGTCAATCCCCACCACCGCACCGGGGAGGGGGTATCCGTACCACCCCAAGACAACGTGGCGGAGGCAGGGTCATAGCCCCCATCAGAGGGTCAGGTGATTTCTTTGCTGCCACGAATTGAGCGTGATAATGCTCGTAGAAGATAGGCCCACCATACCCCTTTTGGATTGCCTGGGGCTGACTTCCTAAAAGGAAAATTCCTTTGCATTGCCGGTCACTCTGCCGTAGTGCACTTCAGTTCCGGCATCTCAGAGACCTCCAACCCGTCTCCTCAGCCCCTGGGCTTTTGTCCGAAAGTACCACTGGATGCACGAAAGGAATTGTGAGAACCGAAAAGATGCCCTTAGTTGAGGACAAGGATAAGAAAGGGAAAAAGTAGAAAGGAGGAGCAAAAAAGAAACTAAGATGAGAAGAAGCTGAAGCAAATAAGAGGGTGGCTTTGATGGAAGCTAACATATTATGGAAACTACGGCGACATTTTGTATCCGATACGTAATTATGGTGTCCAATAGCCCTGCACCATTCCTTCCCCCACACAGGTAGACATGACAGACCACTCGGCTTCCTGTCACGCCCCGCTACCACGTATCATACCGGTATTCATCGCATTCACTCGTGGCGCAAGGCTTGGAGGTCGGACGCAAAACTCTGAATGAGATTATCATAAGTCACAAACATTATAACATGTCCGAGTGCTCTCCCATTTTATACTTACTACCGGTAATGGACCAGGGCTTGACGGCAGTTAGCTACCTACCAGTGATCCGTAACCCCCTCTAAATTCTATCTCTCTCACAACTAAAGTTACCATTTCTCATCACTGGTATTCAAGCTGCGATCTCCCCTCGGTACACAAAAGGATTTTGTTGTTTGTTGTCAATGATCAATTTGTACATTAGTTGCCATATTGAGACTGCGTCCACTTCAGTGATATATTCAGTGTCTAAGAATATATCCTTATCCTTAGCCTCGGGTGGATGGGAATCAAAAATCTGTCTATCAGCAGGATAGGTATTCGTCCCCACTGTGATATTGGGTGGAATACCTAGCTAGTCCCGAGTCCATGAAGTCAAGAACCAATTAACCCTTATGTAATTGGTAGGAGTTTAGGATTTCGGTTGCCTCACTGCGACCAGTGAAGAAAATCTGTCGGCTGCCACCATCCTACTATTTTATAGTACATCAGCCAATCTCTGGCCATCCATAGGATATCAGTAATGTTCGACTTCTAAGTAAGAAAACGTAATTTCAAAGAACCATAAAAAAGCATAAATGACCTAAAAATTTCTTTCCCCAAATATATGCTTTCTCACACCAAAAGTCAAGTTTCCGAAAGCTTGTGCTGCTTAAATCAGCCATAAATCTTTTCAGGAAAATGCTAGGGTAGGACCCTGCCAAGCCGTGTCAGGACCATGCTTTGTTGAGAAAACCATTTCATCTGACGACTTCCCAAGCCACCTAGACACCCCTCCCGGACAGCTAAACCCAAATAAGGAACTCTCAAGTGCTTTTATCATACTATGACGAACTGTGGTAGTCTAACCGTGCTAACCACTCGTTTCCTCATACGATGCTCACCAATCAACATCTATCCGGCTTGGAGGGCGCCCGGGTAGATTAGGAGGTGGCCCACCACGCACTTGGCAACAAGCCTTTCGGATACCATCCGCCGGGAAATATACCATCCAAAAGGTTTCATGCAGCGGCGAAAGGTGAAACACCCATGGAATGTCAGCGGCCTCTTTCTCAACAATTTCTGAAGGTGGGCTTGCAATTTCCTTGAAATCCTTAGTACAAGTACAACTCACTTCCCAAAACATGCCACTTTTGTGGGCAGACTAACATAAGGAAATATGTTTCTGATTGTAAAAAAAATCAAAACCAAAGGCCTGATGGTCCAATAGGGTTGACTTTCCTTGCTTCGGTTTATTTTTTGAGTATTTCTTCGCCGTCTTATGATGGGCTAGGGATGGAGGAATTCTTTGCCAAGGTTTCACATTTCTGATGGTATATTTCCCGGCTGATCGCATCCGAAGGTTTTTGGCCAGGTCCTGATATTAGAAAGGTTGCCCCAGTTCCTGGTATTCTGCAGGGAGGGCCCGGTATTGACTGATACTGAAAAAGTTTTCCCCCACGACTTATCACGGAACGATCCGTCTGGAGGGGTAGGAGAATGAAATAAAATCTTGCCTGATAAGAACTAGGAGACAGAAGACCTTGGCTCTCCCCAACAAAGGCCACAGCGCAAATCAAAAGCTCGGCTTTGGTTATCCAAACAGATCTTCAGAAACTACAAAAGCTGTAAGTGCCCATTACCCCTCGTCTATTATTATTATGGGTTTGGGTTGAGGTCTTGTGTTGCCTAACTAGAATACACGATCCCAAACCACAGCCAAAAAAGGTCCAACCACTTTTCAGTGAGGATTTATATTAATACTGGGAAACGGATAACCAAGCGGTGGGCGGTAGAGTGAGGAGATTCACTTGGAACTTAGGTACTGTGTAGGAAAGGGGGCTAAGATATTCAGCAACCTCATTCTCTCAACCCAAACTAGTGGTGAAGACAAACACACAAACAAAACATAATCAACGCATCCGATCGTTTCATGGGCCACCACACTAACCTCTATGTCTCCACGTGTGTTCGCTCCTCCGCACATCCCTATGATAAATGGGGAGAGGCATCTCGGGAGAATCTTCTCTGTATATCACAAAGGCTCGAAAACAGCCCATCACGCTCCTAAACGGTCCACAAAACTCCCGCAACCTCTAACAGTTTATACATAATTGGCGCGCGGGGCGATTCCCCTCCCATACGTTGATCCTAATAATTTCTAGATGACGTTTAAGCTACTCTTTGAGAGTTTTAGTTAGTCAGCGTTGGAAAACCAGACACTAATCCCCCCTGCCTCCCACCACCACCACTCTCAACCGTTCCTTCTTCTACCTTGGCACGGCCGTTTTGCGCTTTTCGGATTTCGTTTACGTTCCTCCATCTACCCATGATTGATTTACGCTTTTTGGAAATAATTTTTAGGAGTTAAGATCAACTTAGGGTGGGCGCTTACACCACTAGATGTGCCTCCGACCTCTGCCTCCCGGCCCTAATGACGCACGGCCGGCACTCCAATGGGAGGCGGCTAATAGGCTATGCGGTGGCTACAGTAGTTTCTCGGAGCAATTTATATCCCGAGCCCACCGGGATCCACCACCTCCGACTATATACGACAGCTGCCTGACCCCGGCCTCGCTTCTCCTGCGCCCTCCACCCAGGTCCCCCAGAATTCTGGGCCTACACCCCCCTCCCCACAGCCGTGTCCCATACGGGCAAGTATCTCAGTGTTGGATAACTACCCGTACACGACTTAATTCGGCCTATGTCCGGGCAGGTACCACTACAGGTCCTATGGCTCTCCGTAGGCCTATGATATCCAAACGTTCAATGCCCTTACGTCTATCACACTCGGTAGGCCTAGTCTTCAATTATGGGGGGGGTTGTGGTAGGCCTTATGCGTGGTGCTATAGGTTAGTCCGGAAGGGGTGAAAGCAGAGGAATTTATCTCCTACAGTGTTGATAATGCCGAATTTCCCTGTATCGTACTAAAAGAGACACTAGTGAAATTAGCCTATTTCCTTGATTAGTAGATTCTACCTCATACGGAGGTACAGCGCCTAAGACCTGTAAGTTCCACAAGACAGATTTGCTGCCCTTACCCCCTGTGGAACATACAAAACTTAGGAGCTATACCTCCGTAGAGGTGCAATACTATCACATGACTCTGGATGTTAGTAAATATCGGCAGGTGCACTACCTCACAACTACAGGAACATCTCTCTTCAGGTTTAATGCCCCTCTTGATAGAAAAAGACAACTTGACCTGAAATGCTTTTGGTATCACTCGACCGGCGTTCCCAGAGGGGTGCGAAGCCAGTTTTTCAGTTTGTATTTTAGCGCGATGTAGGGAAATTCGGCACTATTGACACTGCAGGGGATAATACCGGTAGGAAAGCAGCCCAGGCTCACAGCACATCACTCGAGGGTGGTAAACGGCGAGTCACAGAATGGTGCCGGCACCCCACAACAGGATCTGACACACGCAAGAGCTCGCGGACGCACGCTTGCCAGGGCCCTGATGACCGTAAAGCGGTATACGTAGTAGTTGTTTGTAGGATATATGAGGGGACAATGGGGCGCCCGAGGGGGAGCGGAGAAATCCGGGCCAGATCCAAGCGGGTGAGAGGGGACTATGAGTGTCCCTACTATTTCGAAGAAGGTCGGTGATCATATCGTCTAGTGGGGGGAATGTCCGTCTATGCTAAGGTAGATATGTTTTGTTCTAGCAGGGCCTAGCACCAAAATAAGTTACAAGGTGCGGGTTGAATGAGAGGTTGTTGTTGTGTACTGCCGTTCCTGTCCTTGCGTCCCTAAGACATATGGTGCAGCAGCTTAGAAAGGCCTCCACCTAGAAAAGAGATTTCCGGCAAGCCCTTGCGTCAATGTGTGATAACACTTCAAGAGCGACTCCAGCATGGGGTGGTGCCGGCCACTCGAAATCAACGCTCATGAGTAATCCATTTTACTTACATAATACACAAGATAAAGACCCGGCTAAAATAACCTCGGGGGGCGACTATACATTTGAGATTTGAGATTATACTATCTTTACTGGAGCCGCTCCTAAGGGGAATTGGGAAAAATAGAACTAGAGAGAGGCGCCTTCTAACCACTGTTGTGAAGACTTATCTTCCTGATGACATGGTTGTGGTTGGAAATTTTCGAAAACCATTATTGTGTTGGTTTTTAGTTGATTTCAAGTGCCCTACATCACACTACTTGCGCATTCCAAAAGTATCCGGATGCCTTGGCGCCAATACTCGCGGATCCAGCATCCGGATACTTTTGGAATGCAAGTAGATTACAGCTCACCTAGCGCTTGCTTTGTGCTAAAGGTAGTTCTTTCTCTCTCGCCCCCCCATGAGTAAATGCTTGCCCACTCGACTACTTGCACTATACTTTACTGTCCAGTGTGATCACTCAGGACTAAGGGGATCTCCGAACCACAACCGTCCTTAAATCACTCCACCACTTAGGCATCGATTCACCTGGGGGCACCCTATGGATTGTCTGAAGGCGTGGCCAAATGAGTTCCAGACGGAAACCTACTGCGAGCTAAACCACCGGGCACTTTTGCCCAAGCCTTCCCCAGGGGATCGACAAGTACCCAGGTACCAGTGCTAGTACACAAATACTCGAGTAGATTTACCCACCCAAAGCATAACCCCCGGTCGCACGTGGTGGTGGTGGGCTGCCGAGGACTGCTACAGGGAGTACCGTGGCAGAAAGTCGGGGCACTCCCAAAAGGGGACATATCCGCCGTCTTGGATGCACTTCCAGAACAGCTAGGAAGGCCGCAAATTAGGAAACTTGGATGATTTCTCGTGATCACAATGAGTGAAGGACAAAGGTTCGGCGCACTCGCGAGCCTCTTCCTTCTGATAGAGTTACTCTCCTCTAAGTACTAGTAGGCCTAGGGACCTATGGGATCACTAGTTTACTCTCACCGCTACTTATATTTGTAAAGTTCATATTTGTAACTCAGCATCTGCATAGCTTGTTAAAAGGAATGTTTTGTTACCTGGCCATGAAGAAGGTACTGTACATGGAGGTGACAGAGGCGACACAAGAGTCAGTAGAAGTTTCGCAATTGACATAGGGATCTCGGCGACCTGGATTAAAGAGCAAGCTCCAAGGCTAGCGATATACAGTAGTAGTATTGCGCTAGGCATACTGGAGTATGTAAACAAGCTAGATCAGGAAATTCGAGTGATACTTAGTGAGTCGTTTTGGGTGCCGGAAAAAGGTCGGGCGGACAGGCAACCCTGCTCCTCCCTACTAATCGCGTCTCCTATAGGCAGGCACAGAGACCCAGGTGGTTGCCAATTTGCCTTTACTATTATTCGTATTCATAATTCAGTACCTAAGGGACCTATTGGAAGATATGCTGCCGTTATTGCTCCCTGGAGGGCTTACTTACATAGAGGTGAATACTGAGTCTTTGGAAATCTTGCTATTGATATTGGAGCATGGCTACCTAGACCAAAAAACACTGTGAAAGGACCGCCAAATCCAAAAATAGCAGTACTAGTACTCGCCCCAGGCAAGAGGTACCCGGAGAATGGGCCATCCGACATGCACAGGTGTTTTGCCATATATTTTGTGAATCCCTGTTTCTGGGTACTTCTTCCCTGAGACGAGTGCTCCGGGCTTGTCGTACCATTACCCCAGAGCACCGGCGCCTGAGCTCCGGAGCATGGAGGTTAGTGCTGGGATGGACAGGGGTTCGAGATGTCACCATTCCTAGAACTGTACTTACCAGATTAAATCATTTGTTACCTCTGACAGTAATGAGCATGGGGACGTCAAACCCCTGTCTATCCCATCGCTAACCTTCCTTCCCGAGTACAGTGCAAGGCTCCACTCGAGACATCGAACGTTGCGACTTTTCTTATACACAGCCTGTTTAACACAATCCGGTGCTAGAATAGAAGAACGTAGAGTTCAACTACGAGCCCGACTAACGGAGATTCAGTCGTAGCGTGTGACCCAATATTCTTTATTACTCAAACCCGCAGATAGCTCGATATGCCCTGGAATAGGTTATCCCTGTCAGCCTTGTAATCTCCAGAGAAAGGGCCCTGAGAAGGATGCTAATATATTGTAGCTAACTGCGGGATCTGCACCGACCTAGCGCCCGGCCCATGGAATTGCTTCCCATAGGGAAGCCAACCCAACATTCTAGCTCGCCAACCCCCACGGTGCCTCTAGTATGGCACCAATCGCCCGGGGTGACCACGAAAACAGAAGAACACTACCCGGAACTTGTGATTTCCCCGATTCCAATCCATGTTGTGGCTCTTATGTGCCGTCTTTTTCGGCACAGAGCTTGTTTGCTTGAGGGGTGTACGGTAGTTTTAGGCGACCGCCGGGACGACTCCGCAGCTCTTCCTTTGCGAGTGTGAGATTTCCGGATTAACGAGCATACCATCAACAACACTTGCTTGCTTGATGGCAGCAGCCTCGGGATCTCTCAGCATTTTCAACAATGTCATCAGCTTCCTCTAAGTCTTCCAGAGCTCGCAATTCAAGGAGTTGCGTGCGGATCGGCATCTGCTTGCATCCTGTCTCTTTTTTTGCTCATATCGGATCACCATATGAGTGGTTTGAAATTGATATGTTTCCTTTTCCCTCAGCTCCCCTTGCTGCCCTGGGCTGATAGGGTGGTGGGCCGACTTCCGCTGATAGTCTGATAGTGGATTTCGCCAGTAATCCAGTACAATAAGAACTCGAATAGAAGAAAAATGTGCTAGGACGTTGTAGTTGCCTCTCCTAGTCAGGCGCCATGCATATTCATTTTGCCTTGTCTCAACTGTAGGCTGAGCTTGAGGTGTTTTCCCCTGGCGTGGCCGAGAAGGGAAATTCCAACGTCCTAGTATATTTTTCTTATATTCGAGTTCTTACGGTGTCATGGGTAGGCTGCTAATCTCAGTACTTAGTAGGCTGCTAATCTTAGTACTTAGTACGCTGCTAATCTTAGTACTTAGAGACAAAATATCTAGAGAAGGAAGAGTGCTTACCTGACACGGTCGGCTTGAGCGAGCTGAGCTTGCTGGATTGAATGTGTTATGCAAGCATACAGTGCGCTCTACACGTGGGGGGGTCGATATTATTGGAGTTACCCGGCTTTATATATGGCAACTGCCAATCTTATGCCCTTTTGCAGAAATTCACTCATCGCTGATAAACATCTCCTCTGCACCATCTAGGCCATCTAGACTACCAGTTTACGCATGGCATTAGGATTCCCTCACCCGGCTTCAAGGGTTGAACGCCTTTGCGCTCATGTTCTTGCGTTGTTTCCCTCACCGCTCCCCCCCCTATTACACGGGGGAGGTGGACCTGTATATAAGGGGGCCTTTATTCCATTTCATAAACTACTGAGAATTATGGGCAAGAATGCCAATTTTCCTTCCTCCCGTCCTCTTCATTCAGAGTTCGCATTTCGTCAAGGGTTACCAAGATCGTACCTTACCTAACGTTCCAAAACCACTCGCCTTTTTCAGCCACGAGAAAATTCTTACCCAAGTCAACCGCTTAGCACAACTGATCACCAGATCACCAACAAACCCTTACTCGGCCTCTCCTTCACTTACCTCTCCTACCCCATCCCGGTTACAATACCCCACCACCCCACGAGGAAAACGTTTGAACTCTCTGGACGAGCAAACAAGCAATCACCAAGAACATTAACGCAATCATGAGGATCCTATTGATAGACGCCTATGACTCTTTTACCCAGAACCTCGCCCAATTGCTAACTTCTGCCACCGGAGCTACCATTTACACTATCCGCATCGACGACTTCGCTAATATCTCGTTCCTAAAGCCTCACCTACCCTCTTTCGATGCCGTGGTTATAGGGCCCGGCCCGGGTTCGCCGGAGGTTGAGGCCGACATTGGTGTCGTGAATGATGTTTGGAAGCTATCCGGAGAGGATATCCTCCCCGTATTTGGTGTTTGCCTAGGGTTACAGAGTCTTGTCTTCTCGCACGGGGGGCAGGTGAACAGATTGGGCACCGTGAAGCACGGCCTACTTAGCGAGATTGCGCACACCGGGGAAGGGCTTTTCGAGGGAGTTGGGAAAATCAATGTTGTTAGGTACCATTCTTTACATGGCATTACTGAGCTTGGCGGGGATGTGGAGGAGATCGCTTGGGCGGATGATGAGAATGGTAGGGTCGTTATGGGCATCAGACATATATCTAAGCCTTTCTGGGGTGTGCAGTATCATCCTGAGTCAGTTTGTAGTGAGGGTGGAAGGGGCGTTGTCGCCAATTTTTGGCAAATGGCGATAGACTGGAACAACAGCCAGGGTAGGGTTGTGAAAGATTTGAGAGCGGATTGGAAGGGGCAGCCGAGAGAGAAGAGCCTTGTGGAGTTGCAAACAAGCTTTGAGGGCAGAAAGCTGGATGGCGTCCAGAAGGCAGAGGTTAGGACCGAGGATATTTTCGGAAAGGGGGTTTCCGCCAGCAGGATTTGTGAGATGTTGGGAGTTGGGGCAGCTCACGAGTTTGTCCTCTTGGAATCTGCAGCCACTCCGGGAAGGTTTAGCATCATTGGGGTTTTGACCCCCGGCTTGACGCGACGGATTAATTACTCTTGCGGCGACACCTTTCTGAAGCTATCTTATTCTGGGTGTGACTCCTCGGAAACTAAGGTTGACCTACGGGATTATGGAGGAAGCGTATGGAGATTTCTGGCAAAGTACATGGACCAGCGCATGGCTATTGGGGGCAAGGACGATTCGCCCTTTTGGGGTGGGTTGGTTGGATATTTCAACTACGAGACTGGCGTCGACAGTCTCAACGTTCCTATTAAACCGCGCAAAGAGGCCGAGGGAATGAAGAGGAGGCCGGACGTCAACTTGGCTTTTGTGGAGAGGAGTATAGTCCTAGATGGGCACACTGGGAAGATTTACATCCAAACTCTCCTCCCACCCGCTGCGGATGGGAACTGGTTAGAGTCTACCAAGAGACAGATTCAACAGGAGGCTGATATAGCGATCACACCATCTCCTTCTCCTCCACCAGAGCCTCATCCGAAACGTCATCGCTCAGCTGCTAAAACGTCTCTTCTGGAACTATCGCCGACCATATACAAACCGGACACTGAAAAATATATGCAAAAAGTCAAAACTTGCCAATCTTATCTTTCCACCGGTGACTCTTACGAGCTCTGCTTAACTGCCACTACTAAAATTCATCTGGAATCGACAAACCCTTGGGCACTCTACCAACGCCTACGCGTTCGTAACCCTGCTCCCTATGCGTCGTACTTCCGCCTCTCGAACACTACACTCCTCTCTTCGTCCCCCGAGCGTTTCCTCTCCTGGTCCCGCTCCGGAACTTGCCAATTCCGTCCCATCAAAGGCACCGTGAAAAAGACCCCTACAACAACCTACACCTCGGCCAGCCGCCTGTTGAACACACCCAAGGAGCGCGCTGAGAATCTGATGATCGTAGACCTTATTCGTCACGACCTCCACCGCCTTGCAACTGACGTCTCTGTGGAGAAACTAATGGTCACAGAAGAATACGCTTCCGTTTACCAACTTGTCTCTGTTATCACCGGAACTGTGGAGCCCCAAGGCGGCATGACCGGATTCGACGTACTCGCCCGTAGCCTACCACCAGGAAGCATGACAGGAGCGCCAAAGAAACGCAGCGTGGAAATCTTGCAGGAGATTGAGGAGACAGAGAGAGGGATTTACAGTGGCGTCTTGGGTTACTGGAGTGTTTGTGGCGCCGGTGATTGGAACGTTATCATTCGTTCCGCATTCAGGTATGATGACGAAGTTGTCACTACAGAGGATGGGAGCGAGAAGGAAGTTTGGAGGGTTGGAGCTGGTGGTGCAATTACGGCTTTGAGTGGGCCTAAGGAGGAGTGGGAGGAGATGGAGGTCAAGCTTGGTGAGTCCTGCTCTCGTGTTGAGAGGTTGATCAAGGAGGCTAACTGTTATAGATTCGACCTTGATGGCTTTCGTGGGTGATTTTTGTGAAATTCCGGTTTGATGGTTGGCCTGATGGATACTCGGGACTGGGTGGGATGTAGACCGTTGGGTTTCTCGATCTTTTTTCGTTTGCTTTCACCGGCTTTTCTTCCTTTTCTTCAATTTACTAGCTTCTCTCACCAGATTTTTTAGCTGCTTCATATACCATTCGGGTTCCTATTTTCCAGATTTCTTCTGTTTTATTTACATTCGTTGGCGTGCCGTTCGCGGCTGGGCGCCCAGGCTTTCCTTTTTGTCGTTTTGCGTTTTTTGGAGGCTTAGAATTCTGGGCTTTTTGGTGGCGGTGAGGGGGATTCGGCCCTCAGACCTGTTGCGGGGGATAAATCGCGTACTATGATATATTATAAGTTGTTTCACCTCCTTTAATTTGAAGAAAAAGGGCAACTGCAAATTCTAAATACAATATAATAATATGTTTTCTAGTGTAGTGGTATGATGCCATAAAACCCGGCAGTTGTAGATGTAGGCTGCACAATACGACCTAAGCCCCTCTTTCATCCTGTGGCACAGGGCACCTCTTGAAGATGAAGTGAGAGATCTCACGATCCCGCTAACTATGCGGGTTCGATTATTATACCTCGCCACCCGCCCCGTTCTTTCTATATCATGAGATTATTCGTGTTGGTAGAAGATAATAAATTCAACTCAAAGCATAGCAAACACTCAGCAATCCTAGTAAGCAGTTTTTCGAGCATTGCCTCTGCTTCCGGCTTTAGTCACATGCCAATGACATTTTTCGGCAGCAATCTACGATATTAGTGAGGAGGCACCACCACCCAAGACTTAGGAAGCTCACTCTGGATGTCCGGCGGAAGTCATCTGCTGTGGCTGGCTCCCTTGGGATGTGTGGGATTCAAATCGATTATCCGTATATGCTGCTGGTGAATCGACATCGACATAAGAGTGTGTTTTGGCAGTTTATGAATTTCAGTTTCGTGTAGTAAGCATTGGGAGAACTACTACATAGCTCACTATGGCTCTCTATTATAGTTTCCGGGGCTCTCGGTCCCCCCCCCGTCGTGTTCGGTTATTGGCTGACCGACGCATCTGGCCCGTCCTTTACGTGCTGGAACAATAGAAGAGATCTACAATCCGGTGGTTCATCACCTAGTGTGGTTTGCAATATACGGATGCTGGACCCGGCGATGAGGAAGTCATGTGGTATCACTCGGGGGGGGGGGATATGGTTGTATTGTGGGATTCACTCCAGCGCAGCCTACAATATCAAGAGCGCAAGGAGAGAGAAATGGAGTTTTGAGGGGCTCCGCTAGTACACATTATCACGCCATGCGAATATGCTCCGTTCCCCAGGACCTTGCCACCCTCGGGAACAAACCCACGTTCGGGCTCCCGAGGAATAAGGAGGGAATTGGTTCCCCCCCCCTTCACCATAGCACCCCTCGATCTAACTTACGACGTCGAGCCACTAATAACCTATTTAAGATCTGAGTTGTAACGGGGGAGGGAAGGAGGGAAATAAATAAACTCCTGGTACCAGCCTAACTTAAAATGAGAAAAATAAGAGGGAAACCCCTCCAAATACCCACCCGGGCACGGCAACATGGCCTTTTAAAAATATGAATATGAATATAACC
>Ga0307509_10002633_pt1 | contig 28707 bp, 24 predicted proteins | sample 10_EM_MG_FD_202245 | JGI IMG/M metagenome (GOLD analysis project Ga0307509, IMG submission 202245) | Populus trichocarpa ectomycorrhiza microbial communities from riparian zone in the Pacific Northwest, United States - 10_EM | ecosystem: Host-associated > Plants > Roots > Unclassified | place...
AAAAAGAAGAGAGAAGAAATATTGTGGCTCTATTAAATTAGAAGGGATATGTAGTGACTGCTGTGAGAATGAATTTTTACCATTTCAGGTTAAAAATCTTGACATCTTGAGAGGAGAATAAATTTTTCTTGCTTTGCACTGTATGTCAGGGTATAGGGCCGAGAGTGCTGTGGATAGGCATCGGTGGCTCGATCTTCTTTGGTGTCCTGGAACGCACAAAGCGGTTACTTGCTCAGAGGCGTCCTATATCTGATCAACAGCCAAACCCAAAGCAGGATTGAAGTTTAACCAGAGTGGCTTGGAACCCGTGGCAGCTTTGTCATGTTGACTTTCGGGTTCAATGTCAATCCATGCACCTGGAAATAGCGTGGGAGTATTGCCCTTGACACGAGCTTCATCAAAATCAACTGAAAGGAGATTTAATCAGGGATTGTCAACCCCTGGGCAGGCTTAACCATCAGTATTACAAAGAAAAGTTATTTATCCGCATTCTTGAAAAAAAATTAATAAATCAAAAACAAAAGAAAGCTGTTCATCTTCATCCGTTTTGTATACCAGAACTTGGGATATGCAAGTGAGGCTTAAATGTAGTTATTTATCCTATGTCTTTTAGGAGGGAACACTCTTCGTGGAAAGCAAAGCACTTGATCAAAATTGAGTATTAAAAGTCCCTTATTTTTGCTTTGCCCTTTTTTGGGGATTAGTGGAGCAGATTTTTGATTTATGGTGGAGAATTTCCTAGAAGAATTGCTTTCACTGATATTTGGCGGAATTTTATGATGCTGCCTTTCTTTTCATCTTGTCCAACGGACCTTAGATTACACAGCAAGGGATAGCTATTCTCCATCTGTAAATTCGACCCAAACTTGTCAGGGTCTGAGCCTGATACAGCGTAAATCTTGACTACAGGGCCGTCTCTTGGGGACGTTTGCCTTTTCCTTCACCATCATGGCTAATTCTCCAACATGGTTTTGTGTACATGTTCACCTGTAGGAGCACGAGAGATTGTCAAAAAAAAAAAAAAAAAATTGCAATTTTATATTGAACCAGGAATATTGACATATTGTACATTCGTTACAAAAATGACTTGGCCTCGCTCATGGCATCAAAGGGAAATAAAAACTAAAAATGTCCCCAATAGCACACCACCAAACCGCAAAAAGAACCAAACCAATTTACACTGCTTCAGTTGTATAAACTAATTGAGCTGATCTACGTATATTCTTTACTTCTTCAAGCCACCATTCTGAATCACCTAGCCTGTTCAATCTAAGTTGGAAAAGTAAAGTACCCTTTCAAACTCTTTCGCTAAGCTAATTTACAACTGTGTCAATTTCCGGTGCTTCACAAGACATTACAAGGATATAGCATCCTGCTGCTATCACCAATATTTTCCACCACCAGCCATCATAATCAAGTTCAGTGTTGCTTCCATTTTCACATCAAGGGGAGGTAGGCACCGCCATGCCCTTTCCTGAGGACTAGTGGTGCAGCATTGTCAGGAACCTTATCCAATGCATTCATACATGTATCAATGATGTCATTGAAACCAGTTGCAATGGTGGCCAACTGCACCCTTAACCTCAAATCCCGTGTCCTCTTTAACAAGCATCTGAACGATCTCCCCAGATATTTAGCCCATTCTGCAGGTAAGCCACCTCCAGTCAGCCAAACTGAGAATTGGGATTGGTCACCTCTGGCTGCTACCTCAGCTCTGTAGAATCTAGCCAATTCAACAAGCATTGAAGGCTGAAGTGGAAGCACAGCCACAAATTCAGCAACAAACTCTTCAATTAGTTCTGGTTTTAACATCTGATTCCAAAGTACCAGTGCCCACTCACTTGGCTGGTTAAGACCATAAGCTTCAGCAACAATTAAGGCCTCCTGGAAATAGGATTGCTCAACCAACAATCTCCTGGCATTGGTTTCAGACAAGTTCAGCCACTGGCAATCTGGCATTCGAATTTGCAGGGAAACAAGGGATGCGTGAGCACATGCTCCGCGAGTTTTATTGCCAGCATCAATGGAAGAGTGAACTTCAGCTGCTTCAATGAAATATCGCATGGACTCAAGGAGGTCTTCATTTTGGTCCTTGTCATAACGGCGAAACCACTGCTCAGAAGACTGCCATGCTCGTGACTCTAAAAGAGCAGCAGTTTCATGCTTCATGTCAAAGTGGTTATAGACCTGAAAAGGAGAAGAGCGATCTTTATCCAAAATGAAGAAACAGATAAATCACCAGATTTTACAGTTTAAAATGGATCTTATTGAAATCTCACTCAAAGCACCAAGCCATACCACTTAGCATGCAAAAGATAATAAGTCAAACAAAGTGTCTATCCTGCCAAAGCATGTTGCCACTCAAACCTGCATGCTCGCAGTGGCAACCTGAGACGTATTCACTTGTACTCAGAAAATGGTCCTTGTGAAAAAAAAAAAGAGTGGATTCTCTGTCCCCAGTGTAGTGCATGAAAAAAATGAGCTGAGACCAAATAAGCCAAGAAAAGCAGAAAGAAACAGAATTGCATAATAGGGTGACATTGCAAGCCATGTATTTTTATATGATATATCTTCATATTGTATTCAAGAGATTTCATTTCCTAAATGTAGGAGTCCTACACTAGATTTTAAAAGGAACAAGTTATCATGAACACACATGAACAACAGACTAATATGAAACCTATCCCCAAGGAATCTAATAATGCGGCATATGCATCCCACAATCATATACTCCACTAAATAAGGGCTTAATGCCTTAATCAGAAAAAAAAAAATAGTCAGCCATAGCAATTCTCTTCTCACAATTACTCTGTTTAAAATCATATACTCTATAAGATGCTTAGAAACTGAATTCTTTTTTACTACAACCTAACCCATTTTGGGCTGACCTTGTATCGTTTCCATCCTTTCCACTTGAATGACAATATTTTCTTTTAAGTATCTTACCAACTAGTATAATACTATTTCACAACCCATATTTAATGTTCACTTCACAAAATAGAGAAATGAAGACCATACGAACCATAGCAAATGCATCATGATCTTCAGGGTTGAAATGCTTCAGTGATGTAAGAACAGCCATTCGAAATCCTCTGACTGCCTCAGCAGTTTCCACATTTGTCTCCGCAGCAGCTGAATATTTCTGAAGAAGAAGATCCAGCTGACCGTTTTCTATGAGAATGCCAAGAATGAAATTAAGGGCATGGAAATTTCCTACTCCAGTTATCAGGCGAGCCAAACATGGAAAATCACCCTCAGACACATAAGCTTCCACCCTGGTTGCAGCAAGGGCTACAAGAACATCAACTCCATCAAGGCATGCTGATGATTTGTAGAAGTGGTGTGACAGGATAAGAAGCTCAACCTAAAACAATAAATTCCCAGTAAAACAAAAGTTATGATTATCAATAACAGGATTAAACAAAATCCAGATTCGCCTTTTTTATCATCCATTTTCTTCTTCAGCAGGAAGTGCTATCAAGGTGTCCCTTCTAATAGACTGAATGACCGTTAACAAAGTCATAACGGTTGTTGAAAATGATTGCCATTTAGGCACATAGAAATACTATCAACGCTCACTTATAATGACAATACCTCACAGGCATGTGGTATTTCCTGTCCAGTAATCACCAAACGCATCAACGCATGACCAATTTCAGGTTCAGAAGGGCAAAGCTCCGCCCACTTTAAGAAGTCAGAAAATCTCCATAATAGAGGAGCAGGTCCTTCCTCCTTCTGAGAATCCATATATCCCCCACGATGCGCAGCCAGTAGACCCTGTAATATGTCAGCAATGCAAATAAATTACATCACAGACAACAAGTACTAGATTGCATAGGACTCGGTTAACTTCATGCAAAAATGGGTAAGGAATATGATATGCAATCTCCAGGTACGTTGCCATTTACACATGAAAAAAAAAAGCTCCAAAACTATTTATTATACTAAGTTCATCAAACAGTCTACAAAACCAACTTGGATCAAACGAGAAACATCATATTTCAAAAGATGGAATCCTATGACATTAATTTAAGAATAAAATATGCCAAAGAAAAAAGAAACACAAGGGAAAAGAGACGCCAGACCTTGAGAAAGGATTCTGCAAGAATTCGAGCAATACTAGCAGCTGGCATGGAATGAGTTTGCACCATGAGAGATGCTTCTTCAAATGATTCTTGTGCTTTAAGAGCAAGCAACCGAAGCAATTCGATTGGCTGCTTATCAAATGCCTCCAAGAAAGAAAGACCCAAGACATTTGCAGCTTTTACAACTGCTATAATTCTCTTACACAGTCCGCGTCCACTCCCTTCAGTAAAAATTGTTGCTAAGCTCTCCAAGACCTTCATTGGCATAGTCAAAAATTCCAATCCATGCATCCATTATGCAACAAGACATCACATAAGGACATGGTTAGCAACGACAATGGACTGCAAAAATAGGTACTTAAAAAGGGAAAAATCGAAGCAAATTAAATTTTCATATTAATAAACAAGCATATTTGTATAGAATTAGCTGCCAAATTTGAGAAAAGAAGAAACATTGGATATTTGGACAATAACCTGCAGTGGATCAAGCAGATGCTTCTCGGTTAATATATTATATGACTTGACAACAGAACATGTTTCCTCATCAAGCATTGATATGGATATTTTGCTTCCAGGGGTTGTTATTGCTCCAAGCTTTAGAGCAACATCAACAAGTTTAAATTCAGGAGGAGTGTGTGCTGGAGACAGCTTATGTTGAAGTTGCTTGGAAGCTGTTATTTGTCCAAACTCCAGTAAAGAAAGAACAGCTCTTTCCAGCTCTGCAGGTCCAACCCTTTCCTCCCACTTCGAGAAAGACATTTCTATCTTTAAGTTTTCATCTAGCAATGGCAAGTCAATTCTAGAAATGAAGTTAGTGGAACAATCTTCAGGCTCAGTAGTTTTATCTATGGGCTCCATTAATGGTCGTCGTGATAGCACATTGCCTTTGGCCCTCCGTTTAGTCTTTGTACTACCCCCAGCTGTCTGTGTGATGGAATCCAATACTTGGTTTTTGTGCTGTGCCAAGTTATTTTCCCTTGCATCTTGTTTTTCTACAGTTCTGCTTCTCATTGTATTGATATGATTGTCCATCTTTGTTATTAAACTTGCTGTCTTGTCAATGATATTGGAAGCATTTCCAATAACAGGATCACCACTGGAAGTGGTTGTAGTAAAGTCTCTATCACTCTTTGCCTGAGCTTCTGATTCTACTGCCAAGAGCCATACTCTAGTCTCAATTTCTCGCAGAAGGTGCAATGGATAAACTCTGATAAAATCACCACATGTCAGAAACAAACATCTTCCTAAAAATAGGAGAAATGGAAATTTAATTTGTAATTCAACACTTACGGATTGGACAGAGTTATCATCCCACTTAACCACTGAAGAGAAAGCAGCAGCAATTCATGAAGCTCTCTCGCTGGAAGATCTTTCTCAACAGCTTCAGCATGTTTAAGGAAAAATAACCCAGCCTGCAAATCATGTGCAAGCACACGATCTCAAGGCATTAGTAGCAAGTTGCAAAACATGATTCTCAATGATGACAGCTACTAATAAAATACACCTGTAAAGGAGGGAAGGAATATCTGATGAACAGTGTCTGACAGTGGCCCCATAAAGCAACTCTCTCTTCTGGGACATCCCAAAGGAACTCCTTCCACTCAGCTACCATGGATTCAGCCTGAAATTTGAGGGGACCAAGAAAAGTTGGGACATCAAGAGTTTCATAAGAATACTACCACAAACACTTGGACTTCTGATTATGAACATGAAAAGTATGTCATGCTTGTTAGTAGCATTCATCCCATCAATGCATAATCAATTTCAAATTTTTAACATTGTAACCAAAGGAATCAAACAGAAGTTGATTCAAGGAAACTGCCCAGTTGCTTTAAAGCCTTCCAAAGACAAACTTGGTTCAATCGAATACATGGAAATGCATTCTAGTGCAATAATATTCTTACTGAGTAACATTTTTTGGTCAAAATAACAAAGCATGAGGGCATGTACCCATCCATTGATTTATCAATTCACACATAAACAATTCATTAAAACAAATAATGTCTAAAGAAAACCTCCAATTTCAAATGAAGACTAACTTAAACAATTACCAAGTAATCCTAAATAAAGTACTTAACAGTGCAAAAATTACCTTTAGCAATCAAAATCACTACAAAGTAATTGCATGGATGAAACACTTATGATTCTTTTGAACACTTGGTATCCAATACTTCAACTCATTCTCCAGGAAACTTTAGTTGAGTAGAGACCATTTAACAATTTTACAACATTGTGTGTGCGTGTGAGCGTGTGTAATTGTATGTTAAGTTGCCTTGAGAATAGTCAATTGTTGTAATTTATATTAATTAATTATTGCATCTCTCTTCATATTTAAGAGTTCTCAATCAGATATATAAATCAGTCTCCATTTATCTCCATCTCAATAAACTTGTACCTATCTAATCTATAAAAATCTAATTTATATCCTTCAAAATATTAATTTTCTCCTCTCCTAATAACCTATTCAATCCAAAATAAGAAATGAATACTGGCCCAAATAATGAATAATATAAGAGTGTGAAGCTATCATCTCTCTCATATTTTTTGCAAGTAATGATGGCGATTTAAATGCACTTTCAATCAACTTTATTTGTGAATATTAGTATAAAAATGGAATTTTTTAATCAAGATAAAATATATAATCCATAACTTGTAAGAGTCTGATTATGAAGAGAAGTTGTTTTGATTCAAGTTGCTTTCATGGAAAGATGTATTACAAATTACTCATGTAATACTTGTTTATGAGAAAAAAATACTAAAATTTAGTCACATTCACAGAAAACCCTGAGTATACCTGAATTTCAGTAACATGGTGAACAGCAGATTTCCAAGGTCCACCACTGGCATCCAACTGCCTGGCCCAGTTACGTGCTTGCTCCCAATGCCCATTCTTTTCCAGTGCTTCTAAAAGTGAAGCATCATCTAGAGCCTGATTTCCAAGATGTAGAGCATCATCCTTCCGCAGTGAAGGCTCGGCTAAATTGATTTTCCAGTAAAGTCGTCGATAGTATGTTGCGGTAGATCCGCCATCACCGAAGTCCGTAGCAGCAAGAAGTTGTAATAAACATCTTTTTTCATAAGGAGATGGACAAGTTAAAAGCATGGCATTGGCAGCTTTTACAGCAGTCGAGCTTATCCATGAAGTTCTGACCCGCCCTTCAATTCCTATGTTTGCCTGCATACTGGTTTGTTCGTCCTTTATCCTGACAGAAAAGGAACCTAGATGGGCTGAAGCTTCAGACAGGCGCATTTGAGAAAATGCCTGAAAGGAAAGAAATAGGTTAAGTTTCTGTCAGAACATGGTGATCCCAATGATCTCATTGTTTCCACAACTCAAGCCAAACAAGCAAAATTTGTCTCAAAATAAAAATATTACCAAAAAGGAAAAGAAAAAGAAAAAGAAAATAATCATACATGATATGGTTGGCCAGCAAAGTTACTCCACAAAACAAAAAAAAAATAAAGCCCATTGTTTTTAATTGTGTTTCAAAAGTTTCATCCATCCCATCCTGTTTAGTTCAAGGTGCTTTACAATGGTCCTCTCCATGCCCATGCAAACAGGACATACAAAAAAACATAATGAACATAATCTGATGCCAAAAGTCAAGCTTAGGATTCTGGTTCTCTGAAAATTGAACTTCCATTGGCTTAGTATGCATTTGAGACAAGTAGATGAGAACAAATAGTAAACAAAGATCACAAGAACAACAAGCACGAATCTCCTTCATGCTTTAATACAAATGCAGGTTGTTTCCAGAAGCCCTTTGGAGAACAATATGAAAAGTTCAGATTTCAGTTTGTAAGATTCTCTTTTGCATGTGTAAGACAGCCTTCACTTAGTATTCTCTTAGTATCTAAATCTGGTGATGCATTGGACCTCAAGTGAATGGTAGGAAACTAGGAAATGAACCTTTGGCCTGCCTCTGTGGAATCAGGCCTATATGTGCCTTTTGTTGGACAAATGGCAAAAAGGGGAAAGAAAGAAAGGTCAACCTCTATATTCAAAGCATTCAACATCTATTACTAAGATAATAAATTTTTCTACACATCAACAAATCACAAGGATGAGAAAAGTGGGCTGTAAGTTTATTCAGACCTGAAGTGCACGGATGAAAGGTAGAAAAGAACATGAAGGAAGGAACATTTCAAAAGCTCTCAGCAAAGGTAGAAACAACTGTTGTTCACAAAGCACTGCCACCATCTTAGAGAGAGACACAGGTCCTTCATCAGAATCACTTGAAACATTTTTTTCACCAAAATCTACTTTTCTTTCCTCTTCAGCAACTGCGCCTTGGGAAGCAGGTCTTGTTGCACCACCATAAGTAGTTGAAACATCATCGATGGCAACCAATGAATCCACATACATTGGCTCCATAAGCCGCCTACGTTTTGCATTCTGCCGATTGTAATGAACTGTTAAGACCCTGCTACCTGCTGGCAGGGAATTCGTAGCTTCCACAGCGGCTTCAACATTATCCGCAATCTGGGATGCAATGTCATTCACCTTGATGGATGAAGTTTCCCTGTAAATATAATTCATCAATAAAATGAATTCAAGAGGAAGCACAGAACTCGTGAAGAACTTCATATCAAATATGAAAGAAAATACAAGAAGTCACTCCAACACAATGCTTGAGCATCTAAAAGCTTGAAAAGGTGTAAGAATATAGATCTGCAAAGCACTATTCATTTAGATCATGGGATAACCTTGCTGCGGTGATTTCCAGCCAAACTGTTAGGCAGGACAAGGGAGACGCATCAGGAAAGCACGATGCAATCATTGCCAAAATTGACCAAGACATCTCCTTTGCTTTCTTCAAGAGAGACTCTCCAGGATTTTTCTGCTTCTCACAGTCTGCTAAAATTCTAAAGAGCTCAGCAGGAATAAGCATGTCTTCCTGGAAACAGTAAGTTTCACTCCCACTTTCCCCAGTATATGTATATGCTGGAGAACCAGATTTCTTTCTCGACTGCATGCCTTTTAAGACTGTTAATATATGAATTTTGAGACGTGGATCACTGAACTCCTTGGTTGCCTGCAAAATAATATCATAACACCATAAATAGGGAAAATTCCATCAGAATCTTTTGGAGTATAACCTGGATTCAAAGACTAATTAGAGGCAAATGATATGTACTACTTGGACAACTGAATCAAAAGGGTATCCTCCAATCTGAGCTTCAGACAGAAATCCAACCTTGCAGAAGACAAAGGGAACATAAGATTAGGAGCTGGAGTTTATTAAAATCAAAATGAAGGAAGCATGCCATAACAAATCAAATGAAGGACATGATACAGGCAAATCCAAACATTATTTTTCTTTTTTCTTTTTTTTTTTGCCCCTATGAAGTTGGGAAAAGATAATTACCCAATCATTGTCTCTCGCTAAAACAGTAAGATACTTTGTGCTTAAGGGAAGTTGATGCATCTGACAGAAGAGTGTAACTAAATTCCAGTGTTGGCTTGCTACTTTTTGTTTCTCTCTTAATTCAGTTCCATCGCCAATACCAGTCAGTAGCCAAGATCCACAAGTCTTTCCATCCATCATTAGTGGAAGACTAGCTTTCTCCAAATGCTGCAGGACTAGCATGAGAGCTCTTGAAGATTGTTTACCAGCGAATGAATTTGAAGTCCCCTTTAACTTAGAGTTAGTTACACGATCCTTGTGTAGATATTCATCGGCAAGTGATCGTGCTAGAGACTCTACCACATTACCTCCATGTGATACCGCTTGAAATGCAGAACCTTTGGGTGAAATTTGGCTATATTTCTCATTGTTCTCACTTGATTTGTAAAATGAAGATATCCGCCTCAAGGCAGAAACATCCACATGAAGCATGCTGGCAGATAAACCACAAAGCTCCAGGAGAAAAGCGCATGATGAAACCAACACAGAATCCACAAAATGAGCAATAGCAAGTGGAATGACCTGAAAATTCAAGTCCCAAAAGATATTTTACATGGCATCATTTAGGTTAGATAAACAAAAGTACTATTAACAGAAAGCTTTCTGCATGCGTAAGTCTGCAACAGCAAATGAAAATCAATTGAATTGGCCTACATTACAAAAGAATTGGCTCCATTATTGCAAGGCATAAATTATTTTAGTATGTAAATCATTTACACTCAAATAACCATCAGAAAATGAAGCACCAATTTGAGTGACTTCTCTTATATTTATGTAAACCACCATCCCCTGCTTTGCCCTAGTATCTTACGCAGATAGGGATTTCGCTTCTAGGCATGAAAGAGAAATAGAAGGATGTTAAAACAGGTAGAGAGCATGGGATATCAATTGTCCAACCAAAAACAAGGCATCCTTATGCCTCATTGGGAAATTATAGACAGAGAGATTGTCCAATTTTCCAACATTTGAAGGCAGCAATGAGACATGAGTGGAAGCCTTTGAGAGGTTTAGATATTGATAAGATAGGCAAGATTATTTCACTTCCAATTCTTTCAAGGGAAGACAAACACAACGTATTTGAGAAGGCCCCTGGAATTTTGATAAGCAAGTTCTGATTTTAAAGAAGCCTTGGCAGATTGCTTTGTTCAAGAACCTTCTCGGGGTCAGGGCTTGTGATATGCTTTAAACAGTTATAGACAGTCTATAATATTGAACTTCCAGCAAAGAAGGTTGGCCTCTTTATGTAAATGGAGTGTAATGATATGAGGTGGCACAAATATGTTATTTTTCAAACTCACCCTGAAAAACTCCACCTTTTCAGGGATCTATGGTCAAGTGTAAAATGGCAAATCATGCTGGATTTTGTTTAATTACAAATGGTTGCCCAGCCTGTGTCATTACTGGGGCTACCCAGGCCATATTGCCTATAATTGTCAGACTGTTGTTATTGTTGATGATGATATCCATACCCTATTTGGTTAGTTTTTTCTATATCATCATCATCAACAATAACAACAGTCTGACAATTATAGGCAATATGGCCTGGGTAGCCCCAGTAATGACAGAGGCTGGGCAACCATTTGTAATTAAACAAGGTTTGAGGTACATGAGAGACATAGATTGGGGGGCACAGATGGAAGAAGAAAATCAAGGCAAGAATTGAGTCGATCAGGTAGTGAAAGGCGCAAGGAAGTTTGGATCCACTCCAACAGTAGTGAAAAATCAGTCTCGGTTGAAAAAGAAAGCCTACGCTTTCAGCTAAAGGATATCAGTATAACAAGGGAAATGCGCTGCCAAAAGCCAGGAAGATTATCACTGGAAAATCCTCCCTTAGCTCAAAGCATCGCTACAACTTAATCATCAGTATAACCGTGATTTAAAATCATGTTGACACATACACTTACAGTTGCAAGTCCAAGATTTCTATTATTGCACCAAATAATAGCCCCAAAAATAGCTAATTTGAAAAAATACAATTCTACTCAGTTAATCCTTACCAATGAAAGACCAGCCTCTTCACTTTGTGTCAAAGGTGCAAGAAGCGCCTGAACATCTGACTGAACATTTCGTTGTCCATGTGATGAAGCACCAGATTGGCCTTCTAATTTCAACTTTTGAGCTCTAACATCGAGGATATGGTTAAATGCTGCAAGTGCACGCCCACGATGTAAATGGTGCTCAAGCCCAAGTTTAGTTTCCTGAATTTAATGCAACACAATCAGATATTCATCACCGTGAGAAACATAATGAAGAAGACATGAATGGAGGTGTCAATGAAAAGGAAGGTTCTCTTTTTTTTTTCCAGGAACCAAAAAGAAAAGGTGGAAAGAAAAGCTGAGGCATAACCAAAAAAAAGTTTGACACATTACAACAGCTCTTTGAAACAACTAGTCAACACCAGCAAACGAGACTGCTTAAACAAAACTCACAAACAATTGATGTTCATGTCTCGTTTCCCATTGGCTCATATTTAGGATTTGAAAATGCTAAAATTAGGAGCTACAATGAGTAAGTGGCCAAAATGAGAAGAACACAAAAGGGTGGGAATCATCATAGCATAACATGCATGGTCAAGTCAGTGTATGTGTGTGCATGCAAAAGACAAAAGTTGTAGACTGTAACCCAAAAGCCTAATGCTATTCTAACAAACTAAAAATAAAATATCAGTTCACCTTCTTACCATTAGCATAGTTGTTGTACCAAACAAAGCATTTCCAAAAGAAAACTTCTATGAATTTCATTCCACTATACAGAAGCCAGTTTTAGGGAAAAGAAATACATAACAACTAATAAACATTATATAGAAAATAGCATTTCTAAAAAGAAAATGGCTTCCCTGCTTTTTTGCAAATTCGCCTACATACAGATTAAGTGAAAGATTCCATTTTAAAGTTCCATAAAAAATTGCAACTGACATTTCAAGATACAGCGCCTATGATAAAGTTGAATTCTCTAGAAAGACTTCAAAAAGATTAATTTTATGGACTCAAAAACAATATACATATATGATCCACATGCGTGCGCGAGCAAGCACGCGCGCGCACACATATATATACCTCAAGTGAAGAATTGTAGAGTTCCTCTTGAACATGCTTTTGGATAGTTGCCTCCCAGTAGACACCATTTATCTCTGTATGTTCCTCAGCATGCATGAAAAAATCAAAGTCTCTGCACAACAAAGTTTCTCCAGCAGGCAGACCTGACACTGACTGCCAACCAAGAGGACCCTGCATGTCATGCAAAAATCAAGATATATGTAAGTATTTCCAACAAAGCAAAAGAACAATATTGTAAGTCCTCAGAAGATCTAGGATACCTCTTAGGAAACCAGCATGGCATAAAGTCTAGTAAGAAACCTATTTATATATTCATTTATGACAAGAAAGCTGAAATCAATCACAAAAAAGTAAGAAATAAGATGCAGATTTCAGAGACATGATGGAGCTCAAAAGCAACCTGAATATGAAGCTGAATCAACCTCCGCACAGCCTTAGGAAACCAGCACGGCAGCATTTGTAGAAGTGAAGTATCACGTGTAGTGGAGAAGAAGATGTTGTCACGCCAGTTTAGATAGTTTGCTAAAGCTGAATTTCCAGATACATAAACAGCAAGCAATTAAAAGAATCAGCAACAGGAAACCAAAAACATTCAGCTGATTTTCCTCTCCCCATGGATTAACAAATCAAAGAAATATAATTGGCTGGCCTACCATTTTTATTTCCCTTAGGACCCAAGAAATTAGAAGTTGTGTCATGACCAAAACTTGCTGCAACAAGAGTGCGCCACAGAGTAGGAAATTGCTGCAAAGTGGGCCTGAGGTTTTCCAAAGTGCACTGAGCTGAGGAGCTACCGTGCCTTTTCACACTACCACTACTCAAGCAATTTTGTATTGGGTCAGTGGCATACATTAGAGTTGCTAAAGCTGCCATTTCACCCCCACCTTCCGCTATATCATCAACAGTATGAATTATTTCATCGATCTCCAGAGCATTGAGGTTGCTATCAGGAACTAAATTAGGTGACATTATTGTTCGAGCATTGCAGAATGATGCATCATATTCATGCCCCTTAATCATACATAAAAGCAACCATTTTGCCCATTGACAATCACCCTGAACAAGAAGCATCAAATAAAGAATATGAAGCAGGTCAGTGCATGTGTAAATTGTTAAAGAATAAAGATAAAGTAACAATATCAGAAAGATCCAGAATGATAACCAATACAATAAAGAGAAAGAATATAAATATTTGTCACAATTAAGTTATAATTGGATGAATTAACTCTTGCAATCCACCATTGAAGTATATTATTCAAAACTAAACAACAGCTTCACCAAAATAACCCATTTTGGAGTAAAATTGAATTTGGAAGTTGAAAGATAGTAAATCATATCATCCCCCTCTGGATAGGAAAGGCTCGATTAAGTGAAAAAAACATTTTGGGGAAATTTAAAAGATCATGGAAGAGGAAAGAGTTACAGTCTCGTAGGCAAAAATGCAGCCTGCTAAGCTGTTAAATTCTGTATGGAGAGGCAAAAACACATGCGCACAAACGCAGACACTCAGTCTATTACATAAAGACCATGGACGAAGCAGAGAGATTTCACTAGACAATTATAAATCATACAAGTTAAGCAATGATTTCACAACTTTGCCAGCACACGATCGACTTGAAGACAGACAGCTTTTTTATCAATTCTTTGCAGGAGATCTTTTCCAATGTAAGCCACGCATTTTGGTTGGTCACTACTCCACTCAGTAGTCACCTAGAAGGATTGATTCCAAAACCACCACAACTGAGAACCACTAAAGGGAAAGACACTATTTGTAATTTTCCTAGTAAAAACTATCCCAGGCAAACAATGATGTCTCTGCTCTTTGGCTTTCTCAACATGCCTTAACATTATTCACTCACTCATCATCCTGTTTCTTTTTTTCTCTACATCCACACCATGCTCTCCATATCATAATTCCTCCTACTTGCAAATCCCAATCTGGAAAGTCCATGCTAAATATGGTACAGATACAAGCCTAGAGTGTACTTTCAAACTCGGGTATACAAAAGGAGTAAACCAGCATGCCGTATGATGTTGAATATAAACATAAACTTTGAAATGGATGTCAGATACAGATAAATTCCAAGTGTGACTCGTTAAGTTCAAATTTTAAGGCAAGGACAAAGATCTGAAAATTGGATGCATAGAAATCCATTTGGCAAACAACAAAAGCATGTAGAAGATATGGCAAAGGGAGAGTGAGAGAGAGAGAGAGATTTGGCACAATAACATATGGCGAAGGGCCCGATGCAATGGTAGAAGTGCCTGACTTATAATTCAAAAGATAAAAGTAGCCAAGTCATACAAAATGCTGGCATAATAAAATTATATGACAAAGGGCTTGATGCAATAAAGTGCTGGAATTAAAACACTAGAAGATATCAAAACTTGAAAGCAGCCGCTTCAAAAAATGCAGAAGGATAAGACTGTCTCCAAACTCTCCCTTCAATTCTATGACTTGTTAGACTATAAGTGAGTAAAGGCTTTTTTGGCCGCCATGTGAGAAGGAGCTCAGAGCAGATATGCTAGTTACTATATGATATAAAGAAGCCCATTAGCCCAAGGCAGGTTTCTCTTAATCACTCTTCTTCCATCTCGACTTACCCATCCCCACCCACTTGCAGTGATCTGTGTCAAAAAAGATTTTTCCTTCTTATTTCTCCATTCTATCCTTTTCATTTAGCTAAGTACATAGAAAGACTTGGATTCCGCAATGAACAAAAAAAAAATGTTTGGATAATGCAGAGAGAGATTGGGCTGGGATCTGAAGAGTTTGGCAAAATAAGCAGATAGTCAAGGGAATCGCAAATCACTAAAACATAAGAAGCCCTAGTACTGTCGCTAGCAAAGAGGAACACTAGCTCTGAGCTTCATGAACCCAAAGCCTGTATGAGAGAGAAAGATATTTTTTTGTCTGACAAAGCTGTTAATCTGAAACAGCCAGAGATGCACAAACTGGTTCAGGATTCTATAAATTACAATGTCTATTAAGAGGTCCCTCTGAAGTAGATCACCTCCAAGTTCCATCTTTTACCGTCCTTAACATTTCTGTACTCCTTAATCAGGCCTAAAGATGATTTTTTTTTTAAGCACTATTTGTCAAAAACAAAGTAGTTTGCTACAACAACTGAACAAGTTATATATTTGGACCTGCAGCATGACAGATGATTAAATTTCCCAGGAAAGAAATGGCGATGCCTTCCTAAATTGGAGATTGAAGCGCACAGGACATACATAAACACTCAAAATGACATACTTGTCCAACTCTCAAACTGACATACATGTCCAACTAGCGTAGCAAAAATTTAACAAGGTACTAGCTTCCAGGGTGTCATTTGCAATAAATGCAGGATATGAAAGATGAATAAGATGTTACTGCTTGGGAATATTACTGGATAATAGCCTTCTTTATTTTAAAAATGAGTACGCATAAACAAATATATGTAGAGGGAGAGGGAGAAGTTAATTGCTTTTACAGAAAACACCTAGATGCTGCCTGTATTAAACCATTAACCTATCAGATAGGTGAAAATATAATACATCATAACTAGAGCTGCTAGATACAGCAGTTCATGAACCTATAAGCAGAAGAGAGTAGAAAGTGCATAATACCCATATGAATGCACAGCTGTACATAAGCAAAGATTCAGAGAAAATACCACATAAAGAATAGTTAGACTCAGTGGGCATGAGGAAACTTACTGCAGCTTCTTGCAATGAACCAAGCGAATCATTATCTAGAACCAATTTGTGATGGTCAAGGTAAAGGTCCAAAAGGTTTGGCAAGCTATATTGCACACAGTAATGTACGAGTAATTTATGCAAAGCTTCCATGCGGACAACATGAAACCTTCCATCATCTGTGATATTGAGATCAGATGAAATCTCAGCAGAATAATCCTCCATTGTCATTTTATCAGACCTGCTAGTTATGAGGCCTGAACGAGCTAGCAGAGCTACAATTTCACCAGTGCCTTCCCAGTATTCATTCAAAAATATAAATTTCTTTGCAAGCTCCTGCTCCATGAAATTCCTTAACCACATGGAGCAAAATGCATTGGCAGGAAACCTGAAAATCTTGACCCCTGGAATATCAATGCACACAGAATCCAATTCTTCAATGGAGCATATGTAACTGTTGTACTCAGGAAATTCACAATTGGATCCAACCTCTGGAGCACGCTGTAAGTTGTCCAAAGTGATCTGGAGGCTTCCATCCGATAAAACAGATGTGGGTATGAGGTCTAAAAGTTTGGAAACTTCCTCACAGTCATTGTGGCATAGATAGTACTCTAGTTGAGATTCCCACAATACATGAACACCCATAATGAAAGGTTGGTCCAAAACTATCTGTATAAAAGCAAAAAATTATGGAGAGAATTAAAACCCATCGTCAAATTAAAGCCTTGCAGAAACTATAAATGAAAAGGGATGTGAGCACAAGTAACAGAAAAGAGAATCTTAAAGTTCAATATATATAGATTCTATTTCATAGTTTACAAGTTTAGATGTTTTAATTAACCCTCTAATAGCTGCAATTTGAGCTGAGTAACAAATAAAACATCCAGCACAGATAATTAGAAAGCATAAAGTGAAAATGGGGAAAGATTATTAAAGAGCTAACACAGTACGACAACCATCAGCTGAATTTGCCATAGCAGCTGAAAAGATACACCATTGAATTCCCTTTAATTGTTCGAGTGCCAATGCCTCAACATTCTCAATTTTTGTCAAGTGAAGCATTGTTGTGATGGGAAAGAGGCAAACATCATAAGAGAGTATAAGAAAAGAACTGCAGCACTAGCCCATTCCACATTGCATGTCTTGCAAAAAACTAACAGTAATAAATAAAACATGTAGCTTCTAAATGACATCCTTCTATTTCCAAAAGTTCAATCTTCACTTCTTCTGGATTAGACAAGTGCTAAATTTGGCATCTTTACAGCAGAATCAAGTGAAACAAATTAGCAACCTGCATCCTTGTATGTTTTACTTGACCATCCAAAGGAGTAAGTTGATAAATCAGTAACTATAGTGGTCACGTGCTGTAGAAATTCAGTAAAGAAACAAAAACTGCCACATCACAGACATCACTCTCAAACTTTTAGCATGGACCAGGTCCCATCTTAGCACAAGATTTCATATTCCTTCATTCTGGTTTCAGATGGCATGCCGCACTCCAAATATCCATAGTACAAAGAAGAGGAAAAAAACTAAAGTACTTACACGATCAATGGTTCTCTGGTCCCAGGCACTAGACCACACTGCAGCAGCAGCCCAATATCCAGCAGGAGCAGTATCTTCGTCAACCACAGGATCAGGAGAGTTCCCACTGATGCTTGTCCATGAGCCTAAAACTACTCCATCAATTTCACCACACTCAATTGTAAGATTGCTAAACGTATATGATGGCAATAGCTGCAGCTTAATTTGTGCTGGTGAATTTAAAGTTGATGTAGCTTTCTTTAGTGCCTCCTGCTGACCAACAAAAGTTCTCCAGAAACTACTGCTAGGGTACATCCTCTTTCCAGTAAAAAAGAACAAGAAATTCTCATCAGAGTTGAAATCCAAAATTAAACCATGACACTAAAATGTAATGGATGATGATAAATTTCAGGTACCTCAATGAGTAATATCTTCTCAAATGTTTCCCGTTCATATGCTCCCAGGTAACCATATCTTCTCATATCCTCTGCAACTTGAAGTCGAAGAGATCTCCTGACCGTGCCAAAAAATAGCTGCTTGAGGCAGGTTGCAACATCCTCTCCAAGCCTTTGCAACGTGGCAACAGCAGGTTCAGTTTCCCCCTGTTTATCATGAATGATTAATGCAGAATATAAATCACTGCACCTTTGGCTTTGTCTAATAAACATAATTAAGCTACCTTTAAAAATAGGTCATAAGCAATGGCTCTTCCAATGTCACGAACTTCACTGAAAGTATCTGGCATTTCTTTACTGGTTTCTGAATCTTTAGAACGATGAAGATGCAATTGTAGAACTGCCAAAGGGAGACGACCAGATAGTAGTGCATCTTTAACCACAGTATTTAGGTCTAAATTATCCAATTTCCATCGTGCAATCATCTCTTTAGGATTTTCAAATGGAAAAACTTTCTTTCCCATATTACCACCCTGTGGCACAAGAACAGATACTCCATTTGAATCTTCTATATCCAAGTGAGTTCTGAAATCCAAGGAATCCTGATACATCAAAACAAGCTTCTCATTATTAGAACCGACAGAAGACACAGAAGCCAAAAGTTCTTCTTGGTTTGGTGTCTCTGATAATGCAGCATCTGCTGAAAGAACAGAAAGCTGAGATTCGTCCTGTGATAAATTTGCCTCCACCAAGCTTAATTCCTCCCTACCATCCATCTATAGCATTCAAAAATATAACATGGTTAGCAGCAGATAAGAAGCAAACAATTCAAAAGTGTGTTGTAAGCACGCAGAAGCATACCAATCTCAGGCCAGTCTTCTTGAATTTTGAGCTCAGTCGATATTGAAGATTCCGAATAATCTCTAAAAGGTGAGCCATTTCATGAAGACTTCTTGAGTCCCCCATTTTGTTCTGTACTTTATGTGGTAGAACTGGTGGAAGAGAAAGTAAACGGGTCCTCCTAAAACCCGGTAATATGTATGCATCTTTCTTATGCTGGAGCGACCCACATTTCCGGATCATTTTGGTTGTAAAGTGGCTGGCTAATGCAAGGAGCCTGTGATGCAGATTCGAGGAATTAAAAGGAAAAAAAAAGTGAAAAAAAAAAAAGAAAAGAAAAGGAAACAAGCTATTCAAAAGCTAGACAGTATGGTGTACAGCAAAGAGGGATCCAGGAATAAATAACAGAAATCCTAGAAATCCACTAGGAGTTCCATCCGGTCCAGGTTAAGTAGAGCATGGCTGATCTAGCAGATGATGTAAATTATTGGCCCATGGGCAATCTAAACTGTGGCTTAGATCGTTTAAGTAAACAATAGCACTCAATCTCCTTATTTTTATTTTTTATTATGAGAAGATGAAGAAGCAATATCCATTCTTTTATTTGCGGAAAAAATGCTACTGGAAACTCAAAAAGGCTCCTAGATGCCATAATAATCCAGTTAATGATCTATTGTCAAGAATCAAGTTTAAGAATACACTTAATCAAACCCAACAAGCCAGGAACTCAATCCCATCATTGAAGATATCATGAAAGAGCAAGCTATACAAGTTGATCAATTGTGGAGAAAAGCTTCATACTACCATCACTATTTCCTCCCATAACAAAAGGCATTGCTATCAAGTCCAAGAATGTGATTTCAAGCCTTAGGTTGACATATCAAACTTTGGGTTTTTAATCAAACATTTTAAAACTCAAAGTCGAGTTTTTCCAAACAAGGAAGATGATGCAATATAGAAGAAAAATTTTCAATTTATTTTATAATATTAGGAATTATTATCTAGGATAGGTTTCATTAGTTAAGAACTTGTATCAATTAAAATTATTTAGTATTTTATTCTAGTAGGGATTTTATTTCCTTATTTTAACTAGAACTCTTTTAGGGCTTTTTATGAGCCTATGCACAAATGTTCATTATACTGTGGGGAGAATGTTTACAATTAATTAAGATTAATTGAGCATTGTTTCATTTTATGATCTTCCAACCCCCTTCTATAAAGTCATTGTCTTCTTCTTCCTCTTCCTCTCTTTTTTTTTCGTTGCAGTCTTTAGCCCTTTCAAGTTCGAGTTAACCAAACAATTCTAAGAACAAAAGGAACTAAATATAGACAGATAAAGAACCAAATATGTAAAACATCGGGTGTATACAGGAAACAAGATCAAAATCAGAAAAACTTTAATGTATGCCGAAGAATTATAATCTATAATGATATGATTGTCGATTCTGTACAATCAACAATCTTTAACATTGTCAAACAAATTCATAGATATCAAGATCCAGATAAGTTGATGAATTCTAAAAAGGAGCAAAATTTGCACAAACCTAAAATTTGACATGCATTAGTATCTTTCTAGCGATTTCTTTCATTAATCATGAAAAAACTGTAACCTCATTTACGAATATGAATAACAATCAGAACAAAAACTTTTACCTTGATGCAGCAGAGACCTCATTATCATTGCTATTTCTATGAGACATCAGATAAATTGCAGCAAAAAGCAATCTCAAAATGCCTTCTTCTGCTAGGTTGATGCCTACAAGCATTTCCAGAGATCTGTTGAACCATAAAAAATTAATAATAAATAAAATTGAATAACTCTTAATCAACCTACTATATTACTACTGTCAACAGAACAACCATATTTTGGTCCTTTTTTGTGATTACATAATTGATCCCCACAATTTGAGATCAAGGATCAGTTGATTGGTGTAAAAAAAAAAAAAATTTCCTCCAATATGGAATGGACAATGGAGTAGTGTGCTCTTTAGAAACCGTATATCCTGCTTGGAGGTGCAAGGCATTTGACTCCAAAATCCAGCCCAAATCCCCCAGTCCTCTATAAGGGAATGGTTTTTGGAATTACTCTTTCAAGATCAAAAGATTCTAGGGGAGTGAATACAAAGGACATGTTTTCCAATAGAAGTTAGACTACAGAATCAATAAAAAATGTATCAATGCAACACAGGATAATTCATAGTCAAGAGGACCCCACCCCTCACCCCCATAAAAAAACAAGAAAAAGAAAGGAAGAATACTAAAAATAAAAAATCTGCTTACAGAAATTAACTATGTCATTTCCTAACAGCCTTATAATTTAGACTAACTAGTTTTCCATCATTTGTATACATATGCAGGTGTTAAGACTTAAGATAATTATTTTTAGTAAGAAGAAATTTAATCTAAATAAGAGAAGAGTTTAAAAATGAGATAAATTAATTGCACCCTCTCCATTGGATTAAACATTTAGCAACTTCTTCATCATGCCAGTTGACAAGGGACAAAAGAGATTTAAAGCTAAAGAAGAGAGAAAAGAAGAAGCTAAGAAGAAAAGGCCAAAGAAAGAGAAGAAAAGCTGAAGAAGAGAAGAATGGGGGTTGGAAAAGTCTGCAATTTTGCAATTTTTATTCAATTCATCAAAAATTGTCTAACATTTAGAAAAATAGAATATAAATACTAAAACCCTAACTAGAACAAATGATTGGGCTTATAGCCCACTAAATAAAATATCCAACAATAACTAAATTAAGCTCAATAAATAAACCTAAATAAAATCCAATAACACATGGGTTGGGCTATCCTTCATCATCGATCAAATGAACGTGTGAACCATGTCTCAGGCCTAATGTCCCCATCACCAGTTTAAGTGAAGTGGCTTTGAGAGCGTATCATTTGGTCATTCCAGGATGAAAATGATCCCAGAAAACCAATGTCCAGCTACATTCACCCGACAGTGATGCACTTTGGTAAATATGGCCATGATAGTGTTCCCAGTGAAATAAAAATGGCACTTGATCTAGAAACTTTAAGCAACTCCCAGCCCCAATAGAAAAGTGTGCATATGTGCACAGATACAATAAAAACCTTCTTAAGAATTTACTTGTGGCCCTGTTTGTTATGAGCTTTTTTCACATCTATTTGAGCTTTTTTCTGCAAAGCATCTATTTGAGCTTTTTTCACATGTATTGGATGTTTTACATAAAAAGCTTGTAGTTTCTGCTATTTGAGGATTTTACATACCGCCACCACAATGCCAAATAACACTGAGTTCATACATGCATGTGCCTGTGAGGTAACATATGGATATATCTATGGTCGATGTATATACTGTGACGGATCCAAGGACAGGGATGGCCAGGAACAGAATATTCCCCTCAAACCCTTTTGGTCGCAGAAATAATCCCAACATATACACGCAATGGCACCACTAAAACATAAAAGTTAATCATCCTTGTGAGTGTGTTTTCATGCATGCAAGTTCATGAAGACACGTACACAAACTTCTACCGTGAACAAATATATAAACCATAAGATCATAACCTTACAAACAACAGTTTCACATAATACAGACCATAAAATTTTCACTTTTAAACAAGACAAGAAATAAAAGCAATTGGATATATAGAAACTTACTGCTCAATTTCATCATATTTCAGGTATTCCAATGCCATCTGTAGCCGCCGCAACCTAGAGATTTTCAACTCCCACCCTGACATGGCAATGATTAAAATGATTAAAATGTTTTAAGTCCATTCAAACTTCAGGCAAGTGAATCTCACCATTAGTCAAACATAACTGATCTGCCTCTGCCGGGCCTTCATAGAGAAGAACTCTATCCAAAACTTCAACTTTCCAAGGTAAGAAGGGTTCAATTGACTCTCCTATTTCCAGCATTTTTTTTAATTGCTGTCCAATGTCCGTTTTGATAGTGCGCTGCTGATATCCAATGGTTTCAACAGGAAGGAAATCAGATGCAGCAGAAACAGAGGGAAGAACAACTGAAAGACCAACTTCAGTCACCAAATAAAAAAATCCCTGGAAGGTACAACCAACTACTTCTCCAACAGGAGCTTCTTTCCCTTGGCTATAACACTTGTTAACCCTATTATTCAAGCATCTATCATCATGAACTGCTGAGCTTGTGTGCAGATTAAAATGAACAACTTGAGTGGTTCTGTGATTTTTGGCATCATGCTTCTTCATGAGTCGAGTGATTCCCATAGGTGAAAAACAGATGTAATCGTCTTCATTAAATCTCTCTGTGGGAAGAAAGACTTTCCGCACCAGGTGTGAACTTGCTTCACGATCATGAAACGTGTGAACAGCTATCTCCGAAAAACCACTCAATAACAAGTCTTCACACCCATGATGGTTCAAGTTTTGGATTTTCTCAAGCGTGTTTTTTCCAGCATAATCCAAAAAGGAGAATTTTTCATTCGTAGTGGATGGATCATTAGAGTATACCCATTGGTGCCCTATGTCAGAACCACCAACCTTCCAGCCAACAAACATCCCAGGCCATAAATGTTGAAACTGCTGAAGCAATTTATCATAAGCATCATGGTTGTTTGAGAAATAGTTACCAGTAGACATGACATATACTACTCCGTATTTATCAACTACAGCTAACAAGGATGTATGGGATCCAATAAGCAGCTTTCTAAACATTCTTTTTCCAAGGAAATCAACACATTGGGGGGTTGAATTGTGTTGAACTTCAAGTTGTTTGATCTGTAAATCAGCGGGCATAGCCACTTTTTCTCCCTTCCATGGGCCTGAATGAGGGTTTAATCCAGAAGCTCGTAAAATATCTATATATGCAACAAATTCACCAGACATTGCAGCATAAAAGTAGATTAACCCGGAAGTATTTAGGCAAACAAGAAGGCTATCAGAAAAGCAAAAGTCTGCCCACTCCGATACATGGTCTACATGTACACTTTGCACAAGCTTCACTAAGGAAACCCATTGGATTCCCCAACTATCTAACTTTCCAACAAGAAGTAGACTTTTTTTCCTGCTTCTTTCACTTTCATTCCCAGTACTCACAGAAGCAGAATTGACTAGTGTCAAGACAAATCCAATTAGGTCATTAGAATTGCTGGAGAAAACTTTGGAGCATTTGTATGAACCAATACAAAAATCATCATACAAATCATCAGACTCAGTTGCAGCTGTCTCGTTCTCTGGTTTGAAAATGGTTTCACACTTGCTCTCCTCCCTATTTGCGATGGAACAGTCTTGATTAAGTAGGTTCAGAAGTGGTGAAGTACTGTCAAAAACACTAAAGGAAACAACCTCTGCGGAGCAAGGAAAAGATGTCTTCTCTGGAAACCTCGTCCAGATGTTACCCTCAGATTTGATAGTCTCGACTTCGATGAAAAATGAACGCAACCACCTCTTTGAAGCAACACCTTTCGACAACTCATCAGGCCCACTTTCCTTATCCATGTCTAGCAGACTTCCTCTATTTCCATTAGCCCTTTCATCAGCCATGACAGTAGAAGTGCTTTCAGAACACGAGCTGGAAGAGTCCTGAACCTTCAAAAATTGAGCTGGCATAGAGGAAGGGCCCCAATCAACCCACCTCCCTTGCCCAAATTCACCCTCCAGTGCAGATTTAGTTGTTCCTCCATCAATATCAGGCTTGCGAAAAGCATGCACTGTAACTCCATCGCTGCTGGACACAAATAGAAACTCTCTAAATGAAGCCTCCTTGTGCTGATTATAAGTATCCCCACATACACCCCAAGCAAGTGAATTCACATCATGAACAAAACCATAATTATTAGATCTCAAAAATCCGTTTTCAAGAGAAAAACCATTGTCAAAATCCCCTACAGATGCAGAAGAGCATGGAATATCATCCTTCAAATCTGACCTACTAGATTCAGTACACAATTCCGAAGATCGACATTGAAGCCTTTCATCACCTACAGGTTCTGAGACGCAATTATTGACAGATTCCCCTGCTAAAATGATTACAGAAAAACAAAAAACAAATACATAAAAAAGACCACAATCATAGCATACATAAACAAAAGGATTTTGGGGAAGTATATTTACCGGCAACTAAAGGAAGGAGCAAGGCTTCACATTGATAAGACAGTAACAACAACAGCTCCCTGGTCGGTGATATAAAGCCCTCGCGAAATTCCGACAAGTCGATGTTGAACTTAGAAGGGCCCCATTTGTGGAGCTGCAGAATTGCCGGACTCTCACCGCCAAGACAGTAATCCATCTCTAAAACAGTAAAAAAATCTATTAATTAATCCAAGAATTTTATGGAATATTAAAAATCGATTCATTAATCGCAACAGAAGCTATCAAAAAAAAAAACATTCAACTATTCCATTAGATTAATCAAATTCGTATTATTTAAATTTATAATCATGATCGTACATAAATTAAAAAGAAGGCAAAGAATGATATGATTAAATGACAGAGAAATAAAGAAAAAAAAGAAGTTAACATTTCTTCTAATCGGAAATAAATAGATAAGAATTGAGAAAGAAAAAAAAAAGGAACCTGAAACTGTTAAGCAAGCGAATTGGTTGTGCTGGATTCAAGCCATTTGCTACAAATTATTCTCGAGTTTTGGGTTCTGCTACAGTGTAATAGAGTGCTTTCTTTTTGTTTTCTCCTGTTTTCTTCCTCTCTTAGTTAAAAAAAAAAAAAAAAAGACAGAAAGTTTACAGGATTTGAAGATGCGTGTGTGTTTTTGTTTGTGTTTAAAGGACGAAGATGGGGGGGGGGGGTATGGTGGTCAATTCGTTAATTATGGACAGCAGTCCAGCGAGGCTGGTTCTGGCTTTCTGTCTCCGAGGCGGGATTCTCTGCGGCTCTCAACTGGCTGCGGTCCTTGTGTTTTCTGGGCCGTCCACCCAGCATACTTTGTTTTTTTTAATTCTATTTTTGTTTTTAATTTTAATTTTCTAAATTCTATTAAAAAAGCATGAAAATTTGATTCTAGTTTTTTGTCTTCTGAAAAATAAAAAACTAGCAATCTAAACTCTAAAAATAATTAAAAATGATTTTTAGAATTAATTTTCATCTTAATTTGTTTTTTTATTGCTAGAAAGTTAAAAAAAATAAAAAATAACACCGTGAATGATTTAAATATTAAGAGTTGGCTTATTTAAATGAATAAGAAAATGAATTAAAAGACTGAAAATGTATTTGGATGGTTCAAAACTTAGATTATAACCATTAACCTGAAAATAAAAAGTTTGTTGTGATGGCATATTTTCCTTTACTTTAAAATACAGCTATTAGATTTAATGTCGGTTGATGCACTGATTATCTTGAAGGTATTCTTATTATCAAACCAGAGAAAAAAACATTTTGATATTATTATCATAATCTCTAACATAGATAAAGTAAGGTTGAATTTTATTCACGAAATAGTTGCCAATGGGACGTGCTACGGCCTCTCCTCTAGATGATTCGGACCTCTTGTAGCATCTAGAAAACAACAAGCTAGCATGCTCAAGCGATGCCACTGGGTCGTCATTTCGAAAACATATTTTTATTTAATTTTATAATAATTATAATTAATATTTTTAAAAATTTTAATGATTTATATTGAGAATAAAAAAATATTTTTTTTACCAAAAGTTATTTTCTCTTTTTATTTTTTTTTTCAGGAAAAAAACATATTTTTTTATTGGCAACATGATTTTTAAAATAAAAACATTTGAAAAGCAAGTTTTAATCAAAAAAATAAAAATAATATCTTAATAATTCTTTGTGTCGGTAGTAAAAGTAAAAGAATAACTGATTTAAAAAATTATATAAAAATTAATAATAATAAAATGGATATTTTATTTCTTTGAATCTTCATGAGCAATGTTTAAAAAAAACTTCGAATATTAGGATTCATAAAATAATTATTAATATCACCATCAGAACTTTAGTTTTTATTTGGAAAGTACAGGATAATTGGAAAATATGAGATAATATAAAATAATTGTAAGAAATCAAGCAATTATTTATTTTAAAAAAAACAAATATCACAAGAAAAAAACACAGGTGGAAATGAAACAATAATTAAAATATTACATGATTTGTTTTAATAAATGAATTACTAATTAATTCAATTAAGATCCATACAAGCTAGATCTAGTATATTTGAAATAAATTAATTGAGGTAGGTTAATTCTAAGATATTCAAGGTTGTTAACTGTATAATTAAATATTAGCTAATAAAAATATACCTTTGTAGATACCTTTGTAGCCTGTCTAAAAAAGTATTAAAATATTAAAATTAATTAATTTTAAAATATACAAGGTTATTCTTAACTTTCAAGTAAAATAAGCAATCTTTTATCTTAGGAGTATCACTTTCTTTCTTGGAAACTAAGATACCTTTGTAGCCTGTCTAGCCTCCTATTTTTTCAGCTTATATTGCTATGTTTTAAAGAAAAGCATCAAAAAAAGCAGATGTTTGACTTTTGAGAATGAAAGGTGATTTTTATAAAAATAGTTTAAAGGTATATTATTTTAAAATTAAAGAAATTAGGAATTGATTTTTTTTTTATGAAAGGATGCTTATTCCATTTAAAACATAAAAATAACCTTAAATATTTTAAAATTAACTAACTTTGATAATTTTTGTTTCATGCATTTTAATTCACTAGTATTCAATTACATAGTTAATAGCCTGAAATTATTTAAAATTATCTAACTTCAATTATTTTATTTTAAGTATATTAGATCTTAGTTTGCATGTATCATAATTAAATTATTTAGAAGTTATATTTACTAGAAAAACTACGTAATTTGTTTTTGTTATTGTTTCATTTTTACTTATGGTTTTTTATGATATTTGTGTATTTTTTTTCAAGAAAAAAATCATTTCTGAGGCATTTCATTTAGTTTTTTAAAAGAAATCGCGTAATTTCTATATATATCCTAACATTTCATTTTTCAATAAGTAATTTACAGGATATGACCAGATATCATATGGAGTTAAATATGTAATTTTCCAGAAAAAAAAGGTTTAATTTTAGTTTTAGCTTTTATGAGTTAATAACCATTAACATTTCAACAAAATAGAACTCTACTTTAATATTTTTAATAATTATTCATGATTTAAATTTTTATAGTAATTTCAATTAATTCTATATTATGATTAATAAATGATCGCATTCTAATGCCAGGGGTATTTTCTAAATAAAAACATTATAGATTATTTTTTATGATTTTTATAGCTAGAAATGTGATATTAATTCAATTGTTTTAGATGCTCCAAGTTCTTACTTTTATTTCTTATTTTCCTATACCTTAGGTTTTTCAAGTTTTTCTAGGTTTGTGAAAAAGTTCATCGTTTTTTTATATTTCAATTTTGTTTTGTTTTTTCAGGGCATTTTTATCTGGAAAGCATTGTAAACGAGTGTGAGAGAAAATATAGAAAAAGGTGTTTATTTTTTGTATTTTTATATCCATCAATAACCCAGTCCTCTCATTAATTTTATGTTTTTTTTTAAAGTTTTTTTTTAATTTGAAAAATAAGGGGAAAGGAGAAAAGTGGGTGCTTTAGAAAATTTGATGAGGAAATAATGTATTTTTGGAACAAAAAACTCCTAAATTAAGGATGATTGATATTGATTAAGGGACTAATTAATTTCACTTGATACTACAAATATCAACTAATTAAATCATATAAGCTACAAAGACTAAGCTATGATTGACTTAGTTCCTAAGGTCGGTAATATTT
>Ga0307509_10002634_pt1 | contig 28706 bp, 28 predicted proteins | sample 10_EM_MG_FD_202245 | JGI IMG/M metagenome (GOLD analysis project Ga0307509, IMG submission 202245) | Populus trichocarpa ectomycorrhiza microbial communities from riparian zone in the Pacific Northwest, United States - 10_EM | ecosystem: Host-associated > Plants > Roots > Unclassified | place...
AATGAGGCGACTCGCTGGTGCATGTCCTCGGGCGTGGGTCGGCGTCAAAGGTTGCGCCTTCATTTCCTCCACGATGGCCGTGCGTATGCATTGATAGCGCGGCATCACGTGGTCCTGCGGATTCGGAAGCACCGCCAAGAACTCCGGCGTCAGTAGGTCGAGTTCCTTGATGTGATGCAACGACTGAGCGGCGAGCGTCGCAAGCTGCTCGAACAGCGGCGCGTTGACTTTCGTGTCCTTGATGCTCGCGCGGCTTAGTTCTGGAACAAACGGAGCGTGCAGATGAAATCGTAAGCCAGAAGATTCCTTCACCGCCGGAAAGAACACGGCCACGCTGCCCGGCTCTGCCGGGATGATCTTCAACTGTTCCGCTAAAGGCTTTTCATCCTCGAAATGAGGAATGTCTGGCAAGATGTCTAGCGGAAAGGCGACAGCGATGCGCTGCTTCTCCAAGCCATGAACGGTTTCGTCGAATTTTAGGAAATGGGAGCTTGAGGCAGTCTTGCCGCCAATCTCCTTCAGTACTTCGAAATGAAAGTCCGAGTGCTTTCGACGACGCACCACGCCCGCAGTGCTCGATCCAATCCGCCAATGGACAGATTTAAGATGGGAGAGAAACAGAAGCGTCTTCTCGTCCAGCTCCTTGAGGCCAGCTGCGATGTCCGCGTGAGCTTCCGGCTGCGGTTTTTTCGGGTTGTCAAATGGGAACTCAAAGCGCGTGCTATGGCCGAGTGACGCATCGTTTGCAATCAGCTCGGGAAGAATTTTCTCGACGATGCGGAAGGCGAAGTCACCGGAGCGGATGGACGGGGCAGTCGTATAGACAAATACGGATTTAAATCCAACTCCGAACTTTCCAATCTTGTCCTGTGAAGTGGCTTTCGTGCTGTCATGAATGCCGGTAATCGACCGTACGTCCTCTACGGTGAAAGCGCGCCCGTCATGCTCACATACGAGCCGGTCAGGCGTGAGTGTGAACGTTACTTCAGTCGCTTCCGCATCTTCAGCGTTCTGGAGAAGCTCGTAGACGAAATGCGCGCGGTCTGGATAGAAGTCCTCGAAAATGTCGAGGTTGATTTCACCGCGATTAGCCTCAAGGCCGTCGATGAACTTGCGGCGACGCTCAATTAGTCGTTGGAATTCTCCGTTGTGACCTTGGCCGCCGGACATCGGATACTCCTTTACGCCGTGGCAAACTTCGCAACCAAGCCGTCCAGGGTGGCGTTGCCCCGAATCTGGTCATCGGGGATGAGGAGATAGACCCATGGCTTCGTGCCGCCGCCAGGAGCATGCTGCGTCGCCGTTTTACACCACTTCGTCGCGGCTGCGGCCTTGGCCTTGACGGTCGCGTCGTCGAGTTCATTGCTCGCCTTCACTTCGCAGATAAGCATCCTCGTCTTCGTCTCAACGACGAAGTCGGGTTCATAGGCTTCGCCGGAACGATAGTCGACACGGAACTGCTTGGGAGCCGGTTTGACCCATCTTTCGGCGGTCGGGTCGCTGTCGATGGTGACAGCGAGACGGCGCTCCGGGTCCGTGTCGAATTTCTGAAGCGAATAGCAGCACTTCGTAAAGCCGCCGAAGGCGTGCTTGCGGGTATCGGACAGCGGTGCCACGGCCTGTTTGAAGTCGCGGACGCGATGTCCCGTGGGCACATTCATCGCCTGTGCCTGAAGCAACATGAAACCACGCGTGATAGTGACTTCGTAATCGTCCTCACCAAGCGGCGTCTCGCGATAGTGATTCATCATTTGAGCGAAGATGAAATCCGCGAGCTGGCGTCCGTGCCGAAGCAGGACGTTCTCGACCTCGGCATCGTTGGCGAGGTATGACTTCACGCGCGCAACGATTTGTCCGGCCAGCTTGTAGAGCAAGCCAGCGTGGGCGTCATAGTCGATTTCGTTGCGCTCGATGAGATAGCGCAAGAGATAGTCCTCGGCACGCCCCTCACGCGGGTCGTCGACGGAACGGGCGAGATAGGTGCGTGCTTGAGTACGCAGGTCTTCAATGATGATGCCGTCTTCTATCGGTCTCATGTTGATGGACGAAAGGTTGTCGAGGTCGAAGTCATCGTAGGTGAAGGTCACCGTTTTCTTTGGGAGGACGACAATCTGCGGAATGGAGATTGTGCGGTCGGCGACAGTGGCCGCGACTGTCTGCACGATTTGGTCGATGCGGGGTTGCTCAAGCATTCCTTCAAAGGAGCCCTGCACGGGGCGGACAAGTTCTCGCACCTCGTCTGCAATCTGCTTCTGAACCTCAGCACTGCGAAGGCCCTCGGCGCTTTCCAGCTTGCGTTCGTAGCGTTTGATGACTTCCAAAGTAACTTCAGCGGCTTTGCCTTCCGTCGGGGAATTGAAAATGAAGGCGTCCCGCTCTAGCTTTACGAAGCCCGGTATTTCCGGTTGTGCGCCGGTAACAATCATTTCGACGACGGAGGGGGCTGAAACGAGCGTGGCACCCGTCACCGAGATATCGCCCCCTTCCCCGATTTCGACCGTCTTCATTACGATGGAACCGGGCTCCCGCGCTTTGGCGATGATGTCGTCGAAACGCTCGTGAGCGATTACGGTCAGACGGTCGACGGCGGCAAACTCATCATCGCCGCCCTTGGATACACGCTTGCCGAAAGGTAGACGCAGGCCGCGACCCAAGGTCTGTTCCGTGAGGATCTCCGACGCTGAGGCGCGCAGCGGGACGATGGTATAGAGGTTCGTCACGTCCCAGCCTTCCTTGAGCTTGTTGACGTGGATGACGATTTCCGTCTGCCCGTCTTTCTCCAAGGCGACAAGTCGCGCGGTCGCTTCTTCGCTCTCGTCACCGCGCAGGGCAGAGTGAACCTCTGCCACCTTCCCCTTGAAGCGGCTCTTGAAGAACTCATCGGATTCGATGAACTCCCTCAGGCGCTTGGCTTCGGTCGTGTCCGTCGCGACGACGAGGATGAACGGAGTGACCTTTGGCGCTCCGGTCGTCCTGTGATAGCGGTCCAATTCCACTGCCACATGATCGTGGTGGTGGACGGCGTCTTCGAGCTTGATGCGCTCCAGTTCCTTCTCGTCCACGGACTTCGGGTCGAAGTCCTTGCGGGTCGCGACCGCTGGCTCTTTGACAAAGCTGTCGGCCATCGCCTGCCCGAGCGTGTAGTTGTAAATGACGTTCTTGAAGGGAACGGAACGCGCGCCCACAGTCTTGGGCGTCGCTGTCAACTCGAGTCCGAGAATGGGCTTGAGGCCGTCGATGGCATTGGCACCGGCGCTGGCGCGGTAGCGGTGCGCCTCGTCCATCAGCAACACGAGGTCGTCGAGCTTGGAAAGGTACTCGTAATAGCTTTCGCCGATAGTCTCCTGAAGCCGCTTCATCTTCGGCTTGCCGCGCGGGCTCTCTTCCTTGTTGATTTTATCGACGTTGAATATATTGATATGAACATCAGACCCGAAAATGTCCGTCGAGCGTCCGGTCTCGTACCGAACACCGACGCCGCTTTCGTAGTTGTCGCCTGTCACGATGAGGGGCGGGTTCGCGGCGAACTCAGCAACGCCCTTGAAGACGTACTTGGGGCTTTCAGGCGAGAAGTCAGAAATCAGCTTCTGGTAGATGGTCGTGTTCGGGGCGAGCACGAAGAAGTGGCGGCTCTTGCCCGTCAGGTACAGATAGGTGATGAACGCGCCCATCAGGCGTGTCTTGCCCACGCCCGTCGCAAGGGCGAAGCACACGGATGGAAATTCGCGCTCGAAATCCTCGACGCTTGGATAGAGGTCGCGGATGACAGAGAGGGCCGCCGTGGCGTCCCCGCCTTTGGCAAGCGAAACCTTGCCGACTACGTCGGCAAGGATTTCCAGGGACTCAGACTGCGGCTTGCGAAGCGAAAGGCGCTGACTGATGGTGCGGGCGATGCGGTCGGTCACTTGCCTTCTCCCTGACCAAACAGGTCGTCCTGCTTCTTGCCGTTTCCATTGCTCTTGTTCTTGCCTTTCGGCGCAGGCGAAGGAGCACTACCTGGAATCTGCGCGTGCGGTGCTTCTGGGAGGTTGGCCACGTTGAGGCTGTAGTCGTCATGACCCCATTCGCATTTGCGGAGGACGGCTTGTGGAAGTTTCTTGATTGTCAGGTTCTGGAAGGCGTCAGCGTTGGCACGGAACGCCTTGCAGCAGACGAGCAGCGTGCGTTCATCGCCGACGGCCTCGGAGAGTGCCGCGAGCTGCTCGTGCGTCAGGCTCTGTGTGGTGACGTAGATGAAGTCCGTCTCGGAAGAGCGGCCCTGCATCCAGTAGTGAGTCTCGCTGGGCTGATAGACGAAGCCCATGAGCTTGCAGACAGCCTGGGACAACTTCGCGGCGTCATAGGATTTGGAAATGACCCAGTTGCCCCACGGGTCTTTCTCCAGCAGCGACGATGCCAGACGGTAGTAGCGGAATCCACCGCCTCCTCTCCAATTTAGGGCTTCGGTAATGCCGCCGCTGTCCGCGCCGTCAATGACCTTTCTGAGACGCGGAACGATATGCGTGTCGCAATGCTCGCCCAGCTCCGCCATTATCCAGCGACGCCCCATCTTTTGCGCGACCGCGCCGGTTGTACCAGAGCCGCCGAAGGAATCGAGAACCAGGTCTCCAGCGTTCGACGCGATGGTTAGAATTTGTTGGAGTAGACGTTCGGGTTTCGGTGTCGGAAATGGCTCGACGTCCGGCAGCAGCTTGTTCAAGTGATCTCGTTTTGCTTCTTGGTTGTGTCCAACTTCGTCAGCTGTCCACCAAGTGCGCGGTACTACCCCATCCTGCACTTCGCTGAGGTAACGTTTGATGATTGGCATTCCATCGCCATTTGCGCCGAAATAAACCCGTCCTTGGGACAAAGCGCTGTCGAATGTATCGCGAGAGAAGCTCCACCCACGGCTTGGTGGGGGAGTGACCGTCCTTCCAGATGGAATAGTGATGGGAAATCGCGAGCCCTCACTAGAACTCTTTGCGGTGCTGTTGTCCCCTTGGAGCCAAGGGCCCCGAGGGTCGTTATCGGGATTTCGATACCTCTTTATCTGGTCCTCAGTCCTCTCAAGTAGGTTGCGCGTCTTGGCCCATTTCTCCTGGTCCCTTGCGTATATCAAGATGTAGTCATGAGCGGTTGAGAGAGCAGTATCACTACGTCGCCCTTTGTCCTTCTCCCATACCACGCTGGTGACGTAGTTAGACCGCCCAAACGTCTCATCGCAAAGTACCTTCAGGTAGTGCGCTTCATTGTCATCAATTGTTATCCAAAGTGACCCGTCATCGGACATCAAGCGTTTGATCTGCTCAAGCCTATCGCGCATGAGCGAAAGCCAAAGCGAATGCTCGATACCGTCGTCGTAGTGCTCGAAGGCGCTGCCGGTGTTGTAAGGTGGGTCGATAAAGACGCACTTCACCTTGCCTGTGTAGTCCTGTTCCAAGGCCTTCAGTGCAAGCAGGTTGTCGCCTTTGATGAGGATGTTGTCGAAAATGTCGCTGTCAGTGACGCGCGTCTTCGCGTGATAGGAGTTTTCCGCGTCCTCAAGAAGAATGCGCGGTTCAAGGCGAGGACGTTCGTCCTTGCCTATCCATGTCAGTTCGAGGCGCTGCTTGCGGTTGTTCATGATGCCCGCCGTTGTTCTTTCTTCTGTTGATATTCAAATGACTCAAGGAGGAACTCGCAAAGCGTGAAGGCTGCGTTCACCGCAAGCCTCGCGTGATGCGGCGCGGGGTTGTAGCGGCGGGCGTGCCTGTCGCTAGCTTTGTTCGCGACCTCAAACAGACCGCCGATTTGCCGCTGCAGTCCTTCCAGAATTGCCTTGAGGTAGTTCTCAAGCGATTCGCCCTTGGGGTCAAGGTGCAAGGGGGTGCATACCACCTTGTATAGGACGCGAATGTCGCCTTCGTTCTCTTTGAACGCGGTATTGGACTTCCGCAGGAGCTGTTTTAGGAACTCCTCGACCAGGGTATAGGCACTGGCAATGGCGCCCGCTGAATCACCGTTGGCGACCTTTTGGCGGGCCTTTTCGACATGCTCCTGAATGGACTCTTCCGTCAGCTGCACCAGCGTTGGGGCGTGCACGATGGCGGCGTTGAGTAGCTCGGCGACGAAGCGCCCGTCCTGATACCTGAAGTCGTCCTTCTCCATCCGGCGAAGGAGGGCGTTCATGGTGACGTTTGGGCCGTCGGGGTTTCGTTCCGCGACCTGTTTCAGGTTCTCGATGACTTCCTCGTAGACGGCCAACAATTTCTTGATGTCGGCTGCTGACGTGAAGTCAATATTGGCGTAATAGCATTCGACGAAGCTGCGTCGCTGACCGCCGACCTGCGGGTCGTGGCCTTTGCGTGGCGCAAGCCCGCCCGCGTCGAAAGTCATTTCGATCTCGCGCAACGTATATCCGACGAGAAACTCGCGGAACTCGTTGCGCGTAGCCTTGCTGATAATCTCCCTACTCATACCACCTCCCAGCGGATAGTGAAGAGCGGCGTCAGGGTTGGTTGCAGCAGCAAGTCCGCCTGAATCTTATCGAGCATCGCTTCGACATCGGCGCGGATTTTCTCGCGACGGTCGAAGAACTCGCGCTTCAGCTTGTCTCTCTGACCTTCAAGGGCGTTGATACGTTTCTTCTCGGCCAGCTTTTCGGCCATCGGCAGAGTAGAGCCGCGCATGGCTTTCCTGGCTTCCTTGATTGCCGCTTCGGCCGTCTTGATTTCAGTCTCGAAGGCGCGTTCCAAGTCTTCGGCGTAGTGGTCGAGGTTCTCGCTTTCAACGTCCAGCCAATCGGCGTTCTGCTTTTCGGCTTCTTCGAGTAGCTCCTTGCGCCGCGTGTCTTCACTGACCTGCAAGGCCTCATCAGGCGAAGTGCCTTTCAGACGTTCGTTCTGGGCCGGGACGCGAAACAGCCGCTCGAAGGTTTCAGGATGAACGGTGTCGCCGTCGTCGGTAACGGCGGCGATCACAAGATGCTCGCGCGTGATGGCCTTCGTCACGATACTCAGCTTGCCGATACGCGCCCACCCGGACTTGCCGCGCAAGGGTTCGACATCAGCAAGTCTTCCGCCGCGATAGGAGAACATGTCGAAGCGCAGGCAGGAGGGCGCATCGAACCGGCGTTCCTTCGCCTTGTTAACAACCTCGGTCGCTAAGGTGCCTTCCTGCAGCCGGAAGAATCGCCAGTTCCTCTCGTCGGCCAGCGGCCACTCAGTCGTGTATGTCTCGCTTCGATAGTCGAAGCGGCGCTCATCGTTGGCGTGAAAGCGGGCATCCGGCAGTTCTGCCCGCGCGACGTAGAGAAGTTGCTTCTCGAAGTCCGAGAGCTGGCTCCTGATTTCTTCCTTGCGGGCCTTGAGGCGGTCAACGACCCTTTCATCGACGTTCTCCAGCAAGCGCTTGCGCGCGTCGAGCAACTGCTCGTCAATGCGCTCCTTGAGTTCGTCCTGGAGCTTGTCGAACGCCTCATTGATTTGGGTTTCGGTGCGGGCGTTCTGCACGATTTGGAATATGCGCTGTTCGATATCCACGCCGCTCTCGATGACGCCGAGCACCTCGTCGCTCGCGCCGAACACACCCTTAAAGAGGTTAAACTTCTGGTCGAGAAGCTGGTGAATGCGCTGCTCGGCGTGGTTCTTCAGGTTCAGGAAGTTGACGACGGTCACGTCAATCTTCTGACCGTAGCGGTGGCAGCGTCCGATACGCTGTTCCACGCGCTGTGGGTTCCACGGCAGGTCGAAGTTGACGATCAGCGAACAGAATTGAAGGTTGATGCCTTCCGCGCCGGACTCCGTGGCAATCAGAATGGTCTTGCGGTCGCGGAACGCTTCAACGACAGCGGCTTTCATGTCGGCTGTCTTAGAGCCGGACACCGCATCCGAGCCCTTATGACGGGTCAGCCATTCTTGAAAGATGGCCTTGCTCCGCGGGTCATTGTTCTGCCCGTTGAGTAGAACGATATCGTCCGCGTGACCATGGTCCGCGAGAAGCTGCGCCAGATAGGTTTGCGTGCGAACAGACTCAGTAAAAATGACGGCCTTGCGCTGTCCACCTTTCTTTTCGATTTCATCGAAGACATTGGGAAGCGCCTTGATGAGGGCATTGCCCTTCTCGTTCTCGCCGATGGACATGGCGAGCGTGCGATAACCTTCAAGCTCCGCGATTTCGGATTTGAGTGCGACAGGGTCAATGGGTGCCGCGGCCTCCGTCTCGCCGTCGTCCACCTCTTCGAACTCTTCGGCCTCTTCGTCAACCACGTCGTAGTCGGCAACTGTCTCGATGGTCGGCGGGAGCATCTGTTTGAGACGCTCGATAATCTTCTTGAGCGTCTCGGCGATGGCGAAGGTTGATGAACCCAAAATCTTGCGCACGACCATGGTGACAAGCTGGTTCGGCTTGTCACCGAACGCAATCGTGTCCTTGCGTTGCAGATAGGCGGACACGTCGTTGTAGAGCGTCCGTTCGTCTTCGGAAGGCTCGTACCGCATCGTCAGCGGGCTGCGCTCGGTGTAGCGGATAAGACCGGCCTGTTGCACCTGGCGGCGGAGAGTGCGCTTGCAGATGGGCTCCAGCCGCTTGCGCAGGAAGATATGGCCGTTGCGCGCCCCCGGCCCCGCAACATACTGAGTGCGGAAAGAGTCCTCGTCGCCGAAGTGATGCTCGTCGAGCACGGAAACGAGGCCGTAGAGTTCCATGAGCGAGTTTTGCAGCGGCGTAGCCGTCAGCAGAATCTTGAAGCGATTGCGAGTGGCATCGCGAAGGCGTTTGGCGCGGGCAGCGCCTTCCTTCCTATAGACGTTGCGCAGGCGGTGAGCTTCGTCGAAGACGACGAGGTCCCATGCAACGGCGCGTATATCCGTGTCCTTGAGCGCCGCAAATTCGTAGGACGTGATGACGACGTGATTGCTGTGTTCGAAAGGCCGGGCGATGCCTTTCTTGCGGAAGTCGTTGTAGCTCTTGCGCTCGACGATGACCGATGGGAGCGAGAACTTGTCGTAAAGCTCCTGACTCCATTGCTTGCGCAGCGAGGCGGGCACAATAAGCAGGATACGGCGGCGACGTTCGGCCCAGCGTTGGGCAATGACGAGGCTTGCCTCGATGGTCTTGCCGAGACCGACTTCATCGGCGAGCAATGCGCCTTTGGACAGAGGAGATGACAACGCGAATAGCGCGGCATCCACTTGGTGAGGGTTCATGTCTACACGCGCCGTGGACAGCGATTGCGCCAGCGCTTCCTCGCCCGTTCCTTCGAGCGTGACGCGGTGAGCAAAGAAAGTGCCTTGCTGGGGTGTGTAGTGGGCATTCGGAAGCGTGCCTTCCGCCGACTGCTCCACTTCCTCATCGACGTTGGCTGCCCCCGCCGACGACGTGCGCTGCATCCACGCCGTGATGGTCTCGCGGTCGAACCGCCACGACCCGCCGACCTTCATTCCAGGAATCTTCGAGGCGGCGGCCAGCTTGTAGACCGTCTTCTCGTTGATTTTGAGGAGGTCAGCGACCTCCCTGATGGTGAGAATATTTTCCGACATACTTTAAGTATAGCCGGGTGGCAGGAGAGTGGAAGAGAAAATTGGAGAAAATTAGAGAAATTCACGGAATTTTTTCAATTCAATCAGTTAACGATCCTGGCCCACTGTCGACGGTCATTAGCTGCATAGAGAACTTGGGAGGGCGGCGAATTGGGCCGAGACGGGGTCGTTGAAGTGGCTTCTTCTTCATGTTCCGGTACGGATCGTGGCCGCGCGCGGCGCGGCGAAAGACCCACACGCGGTCCGGCTCTATGAGAGGACGCGTGTTCACGCGCGCCCTCTCGCTGCCAAGGCGGCTGCTGCTTCCACAAGGTGCCGATCGTCTTCGACGATACGCTCTGCTCGTCGCGCGGCTTCAGCGTAGACGCACATCGGCTGCGTCGCCACGAACCAGTTGTCGCGCTCGACATGAAGGCCCATCGGGCCGTGGACGGACGAAAGTTCCGAGAGGCTCACGTATCCGAGTTCCGGGTAGCCCTGCCCGAGGTCGCAAAGACCGAAGGCCTGTGTCGGTTCGCACGGGTCGAGTTCCGAGAGAAGCCACGTGCATTGCGCGTCGGGCGTGAAGAGCTTCACGACTGGCGCACGGTCGAGGCTTCCGTCAGAGTTCTGGGATTCCACGCCGTTCTTCAAGAGTTGAGCGGCTTGTTCTTTCGTTATCAATTTCGTCATCGATCGTCTCCTTTCGTCAGGTTCATCAGACGCGGAGACAAGAGGGGTGCGCGGACAAGCGGGCGGGTCACGACGGCATGTCCTTCAGCGAGGACAATTCATGCCGGCGGGAACAGGCGACACGGGAGCGCAGCGAATGGAGCGGGCTGCCTGTTGACCTGCGCGCGCGCGTACCCAGAGTCGCAGCAAATGATGTTGAAGCTGACGAAGGGTCTTAGACGACCACGAAATGATGACGAACAGGCCGCTGCAAAATAGTGCGTCGGCGTGTCTTTCCCGGACTCGTCTTCGGAAGCCCCGTCATCGCATTCGGTCGGGCTCCAGCGGGGGGCACAGATGGGGGCACATTTGTCCGATGGTAAAAAGAAAATCCAAGGAATTCGGTTCCTTGCTCGCGCGTTTCGGTAGCGACCCTGGCCACCATTCCGTCGTCCGAGGACGTCCAAGGACGTCCACAAAGCTCACCAGAATCAGTAGCTTATTGCCTTCCGTCGTCCGCGGAGGTACGGTCGAATCCGAGCTCATCCACCCCCTTTTCCGGGTCACTTTCCGGGTAACTCCGCAGGCGCCGGGTAACTCTGAGGCGGGTAACTTTTGAGAGGGATCTTGGGCCATGTATCTCAATGATTCATTGATCAGAAATGCCCGGCCGGGGGCGGCGCCGAAGAAACTTTCCGACGGGGATGGGCTGTATTTGCTCCTCCGGCCGAATGGGGCCCGGTGGTGGCGGATGCGGTACTGCATTCATGGGAAGGAGCAGGCGCTCTCCTTAGGTGTGTACCCCGAAGTCAGCCTCAAGCAGGCCAGGCAGAAGCGGGAACAGATCCGGTCGAAGGTGGCCAACGGGGTCGACCCGGGCGCCGAGCGGAAGGCGGAGAAGCGGGCACTCGACATCACCTTCGAGGGGGTGGCTCGGGAGTGGTGGGAGAAGCGGAAGAAGATATGGAGTGATTCGTATGCCGAGGCGGTCATGCTTCGGTTGAAGAAGGACGTCTTTCCGATTCTGGGGCGCAAGCCGGTGAAGCACCTCGACGCAGCCGATTTCCTTGAGTGTCTGCAGCGGATCGAGAAGTGCGGTGTGAACGACACCGCGCATAAGATCAAAACCAAGTGCGGCGAGATCATGCGATACGCGGTCGTCACGAGACGCGCGGTGCGCGATCCGACGGTGGATCTCAAAGGCGCGCTGATGCCCGTCAAGCGTAAGCACTACGCGACGATGACGTATCCGTCAGAGATCGGCGGGTTGATGCGGTCGATCGATGGGTATAAAGGCAAGTCGCAGATTGTTCACTGCGCGTTGCGCCTGTTGCCGCTGGTGTTCGTTCGGTCCGCGGAGTTGCGGTACGCACGGTGGGAGGAGATCGAACTGGATACTGCGACGTGGCGGATTCCGGCTGAGCGCATGAAGACGAAGATTGCGCATATCGTGCCGTTGTCGACGCAGGCGCTGGCGGTACTCAACGAGTTACATGACTTCACGGGACCGGACGGATTTCTGTTTCCGAGCATTCGCTCCTATCATCAGCCGATCAGCAACAACACGGTCAACGCGGCACTGCGGCGGATGGGGTATACGAAGGAAGAAATGACGGGGCATGGATTCCGGTCGATGGCGTCGACGCTGTTGAACGAGCAAGGATGGAGGCCGGATGCGATTGAGCGGCAGCTTGCTCACTGCGAAGAGAATGACGTGAGGGCTGCGTACAACTATGCGGAGTATCTGCCTGAGCGACGTACGATGATGCAAGCATGGTCGGATTATCTGGATTCGCTTCGCTCGAAGATTTGATGACGCCGCTTGATTCCTGGAGTGTCGAAATCTATCCGGCCGAGAAAATGTTGTCTCTCAATCTGGACTTCGATGTGGTGCTGCCGTGGGGCCGCATCGACAACCGGCCTTTTCTGCGCTGCCTGCAGGGTTACGGATTGTGCTTGTGGAGGTTGGAGCGTTTCGATGAAGCGCAGAAAGTATTTACGCGCATGCTGTGGCTGAACCCATCCGACAATCAAGGCGTACGATTTTTACTGTCGCAGGTGCAGACCCGCAAGCCTTGGATCGAGGAGAAATAGCGCCGATCCGGCCATCGCAGCGTGACCGGTCGCTTGCAATGGATGGTAGGCCCGCAGCAGTTTGCTGTGGCAATGCAAATGCATTACCATGCATTGTGTATGCATTGCCAGGAGTGTTTATGACCTCGCGCCGTGAACTCGAATCCACGCTGACCGACCGCTACCAGACGACTGTGCCGGACCCCGTCCGTCGGGCCCTGAAGTTGGGTAAACGGGACAGGATCCGTTACCTGGTCCGTCCCGATGGTGCCGTGCTCATGACCAGAGCCATGCCGACGGAGGCCGATGACCCCGTGCTCGGCAAGTTTCTGGATTTCCTTGCGCGTGACATTGCAGCTCATCCAGGCCACGTACAGGCGGTGGGCGCTAAGCTCGCGACCCGCATTCGTTCCCTCGTACGTGGTGTGAAAGTTGATCTCGATGCTCCGCTCAGCGCTGACGACGAATGACTCAGCCGCAAGTCGAACCCCCTCTCGTCGTTAATGGCTGGTCACTCTTTGGCCACGCACTGTTCTTGGACCAACTCGAGGCGCATGTAGCCCAGGTTGAAAGAGACCGTTCCAAGGATCCCAAAGGCTTTAGCAAAAAAAATGCAGCCAAACGGCTCGCCGCCATTGCGAAGCTCGCTTTCGAAGTGATTCCGCAAGATCCAACCCGTGCTGAGTACCGGCAAGGGATGGCGCTGGGTGAGGAATACAGACATTGGTTTCGTGCGAAATTCTTTCAGCAGTATCGGCTCTTCTTTCGCTATCACCGCGAGAGCCGCGTTATCGTGTATGCATGGGTTAATGACGAGGACACGAAGCGCGCATACGAGAGTAGCAGCGACGCTTATCACATCTTCCGCCGCATGTTGAAACGCGGCCGACCGCCGGATGACTGGAAGAAACTTTTAGCAGAGGCAAGTTCCGAAACGAAACGCTTGCGCAAGACGGCAGCCAAAGTGAAGTAGATCCGCCAACTGGGTCTTCATGGGCGTCAGACAGTAGCGAGGTCTCGGAAGTGCTGGGCTTCCCAGCGGTTTCCGAGCGATTGGCTCACATGTGCACGCTCGCGACTTGGAATCCTTACGCTTGCTGGGGTCTATGGAGTGTCGGAGGCGTCTGTCTTTATACAGGCGCGGATTTGTGTGCGTCGCTTGGACCAATCCGGAACCAAATCTGACATCCTGAAAATCTGCGTGTCGTTGGTTACATTCCGACCCTCGCCACCATTTTGTCCTTGCATCTCCGACCTCGCCGATAGGGGTCTTAAGTGGTGGTCCGCCACTCGAAAGGAATCGCGGCACGAGCTTTCCGGGATCCGGCCATCTCCGGACCCTGAACTCTTCCAATATCCTGATTCAATACCTTTTATCCCGGCCATAGAACCGGCCATCCAGATCGTCAAATTCGGATCTTCTCATGGGACTTCCTTGACGCCAGCTGCCGCCGAGCCTTTCATGCCCGCCGAAGGCACAGAAGCGCTCGAGAACCTGGCATTCGATCTGGCCAGGCTGGCCTATCCGGAGGAATTTCGTAGTGCGTTTCAGTTTCGTGAGAACTCTTGCTGGGGTGCTGTTCTTATGCTCCACGCATGCATTCGCCATTGAAGATGAGAAGGTTTACTGGGCGGTGATGTTCAGGCCGACGTGCGACAAGCACATCGAGGGCTTTGCTGCGAAGGCGAAGGAGCCGTACGAGAGGGCCCTTCGAACGCACGCCGATATTGCGGCGAGCACTCAGACGAACAGTTCTCCCATTCCAGACTCTCCATTGGAAGGTCAGTCACTCGAGCAATTGCAGTCCGGTTGCGACGTCGCGCTCGACATCATGCTCAACGACGGCCGTCCGCCCGATCAACGGTTTGCGACGCCTCTGCAGACGTGGGGAGTATTCATGAGCGCATTGCGCTCGGCCGACAAAGAGACGGTAGCCCTTTGCATCGATCCAACAGATCGTGCCAAGTACATGGCTGCGATTCAGGAAATGACTTCATCGGAATTGGCCACCGTCGCCGATTCCTTTACCAAATTTGAGCTCAAAGAGGGATGGAGCAAGCAGTTTCAGGAGGCAGTGGTAATAACGTCGGAGGGGAAAGCGGGAATCGTCGTCTTCGTCAAGGCAACGCCTGGATGGCGGATCTCGCAGCTCTAGTTAGTCGATGGGCAAGGAACGATCGAAGCAGGACGGATAATTGTTGGAGAAGGTTCATTTTTTCAGGTGCTGGTTGCGGCGACGACGCAGCGATAGCGAGCGCGCGAAAAAATCATCGAATCTAACTTTCCCGTATCTGAAATACGCGAAAGTTCGAAATGTCGCTCCACCTAGTCGGTGAAAACATAGATAAAGCCCGGAGCCACTACAGCGTCGGGACGGCGCAAACAGGTCGCTATGGGGAACAGATCCTAAGGGCATTTCGCGGATCCTCGGCAGCGGTCAATAGTTCGATTCATTTACAATACCATATAAATCAATGAGCTATGAGTAGTCTTCCGTTCTCACGCTTGAAGCTGATGTGAGGGGCTTGTGTGGCAGGTCGAGCCCCAATGAAGAGGACAAATATCGGGGCTTAATCGTGGTTAAATCGTGGTTCGATCGTGGTAAGGTTGCGATCACTGAGGAGGCCTAATGAATATTGCCCGCTCAATGGAGCCCGCGCCCGCGCACCCTGTCACCGGCCACATTGCTAATGATGTCCTTGGTTTCTACAGGCAAGGTAATCCCGATTACAAGCGGGTTGCAGACCTTGTGAAGCTGTCCAAGGAAGATCTTGGAAAAATTGCGAAGGTCGCGAAGGCATCGGTTCGATTCGATGACGCGATTCCTGCCGCCGTCGCGGAGCGACTGCGTGAGATTGCCAACATAGCGAATTTAGTGGCGGAGTATTTTGCTGGCGATGAACGCAAGGTGGGTTTGTGGTTCGAACTGCCTAACCCTCTGCTTGGTAATGTTTCGCCCCGCACCATGATTCGCGGCAATCGGTATAAGCGGCTGCTGAACTTCGTGCTTGATGCGCGCGAAGCCGAGAGTTCCGCCGCAAATGCCCCACGCAAGCGCGCTTAATCCGCCGGCCTCATAAAGTCTCCAACGGGAACACCGGTTGCCCCGCAAGAAGCGTCGCGTTTCGAGTCGAGCAAGTAGCACGCGCGTTGTGCTGCTCGATACCTTTACCGAGCGAGACCTCGAGCGATGGTCGGATCGTGCCGAAGATGCGCAGGTTTACTCCGATCGCGTTTACTTCGACCTCGAACGCCAACGCGCAAAGCACCACGATGAACTCTGCGATGCATTGCGTGCTGCATCACCCACTGAAGTCGACGTCTCAAATTGGGCGCGAGTTACCGATTATCGCTGGAGCCTGGCGCCACTCTCGCCCGCCGGGAGCTTGAAGGGTATTGGTGGTCGCTTCAATATCGGCGAAGACTTGGATCGCGCACGCAATCAGGAATTTCCGGCGCTCTACATTGCCGCCGACGTCGACACTGCGTACCGTGAGTTCTTCGGCGGTCCGCCCGAAACTCAAAAGAGCGGGCTACAGCTGCAAGAATTTGCACTCCGCCGGAAGTCATCATTTGCTACCTTCACACTGAGCGGTCGCGTAGAAAACGTTTTCGATTTGCAGGACTCGAAGGGATTGCGTGATTTCGTCACCGTCATCAAGCGCTTCGACCTTTCGAGAGAAATTTGGCGATTTGCAAGAGGTATAGGCGTACGACCTCGAACCCTAGTTCGTACGACCAAGGAACTGCTGTTACGAGCACTAGCAGCACCCGATAAGTGGCGCGCCGAGCCTCAACTGTTCGGTATTCCCGCAGCTAACCAGATTTTCGGCCGGTTCGTCCGAGACGCCGGCTTCGATGGCATCCTCTATCCTTCGCAGCAAGGAGGAACGAGGTGTCTCGCAGTGTTTCCGGAGAACATCAACGTAAGCAGCTCTAGGATTCAGGTGACTGGAGACGCGCCGTCGGGCGCCTCTTGTCTCACAATGGACAAAGGCAATCCTTGCATCTGATGCTCCCTGTAGTTAAATGGTGGAATCGATTCGCACCGGCTCGAAGTAACCGATCTTCGAGCTGTCCATATCGTAACGCGTTCTCAGATAGTCGATGGCTTTGCTGATATCACGGCACCAAGTCAGCGGCACGCGACGCTGAGTTTCGGCGATCCAGGCAAGCTCAACACGGTAAGAACGTGAACGCCGCAGTTCCCATGACGAACCAGATTGCCGCGAAGATCAGCCGGTAGCCGAACATCAATCGGAAATCCACGCGCGCGACGCTCGCGCCGACTACGGCCCAGAACGGCGTGAGCAAGTTGCCCATGTGGTCCCCTACGCTCAACGCAAGCAAACCGCGCTGTGCCGTGTGGCCGACCGATTCGGCGGCTTGCACCGTGACATAGCCCTGAATCAGCCATTGCCCGCCGCTGGTGGGAATGAAAAACGATACCAACGTGCTGATCACAACGATCAACAGCGAAAACGTGTACTTCGTCATGATCGGATCGAACAGCGACACGAGATACTCGCCGACGGGCGTGAACTGAATGAGCCCCGCGACACCCGCGTACAAGTGATACAGCAGCACGATGGGCCATGCGAGGCCGACAGCTTCGCGCAAGGCCCGAGTGAATTGAAAGATACTTCGATGCAGGACGATGCCGAGCGTGAGCACGATCGTGTTCATCGAGTTGATGTCGAGGCTGAGTTTCTTTTCGAAGAAATGCAGATACAGCCACCCGACCAACATGATGACCAGCGGCGCCACCATCAGCGGGCTGCGTTCCATCCACATCGCAGCGGTGCGCTTTTCCGGCAAAGGTTCGGGCTCGGAAGATTCGACAACGCTCGCCTCGGCGTCCGCGAACTGCGAGATCGGACGCACGTTCTTCGGCATCAATGCGACTCCCGCGATCGCCGTCACGATGAGGAACGAGATCACGAGAATGATGGTTGCCGGCGCCCAGATCGTCGTGCTCAGTGGCATCACGCCGGTTGTTGTTTCGAGGAAGTGCCCCGGTGTCGCCATGAGTAGCGGCGCGCTGCCAGAGAATCCGAATTGCCAGATCGCGCCCGCTCCTGCGAGCGTTGCGAGCATGAACAGGAAATCGATGCGCAGCCCTTTCGCCTCCGCTGCGCGACAGAAATGAATTGCGACCAGCGGCCCGAGCGCAATCGAAAGCCCCCAATTCAGATACGCGATCACCCCGCACGTCAGCACCGCGCCCGTCATGACTTGCGGCACCGTCCGTGGCAGTCGCGAAAGCGAGACGATTATTCGTTTAAAGAAAGGCGTGGCGCCCAGGATGAGGCTCAACACCAGGATCAACGTCATCTGCATCGTGAAAGCGAGCAGATTCCACAGCCCTCGATAGTACGCATCCATCGTCTCGGTGACGGGCGTGCCGATGGCGAGCGAAAGCGCGACCAAGGCAATCATCAAGATGATCGACGTCGTGATCGCATCCGGCACGACTCGTTCCATGACGGCTGCGAGTTTCTCGACCCACGCCAGCTTTTCCTTGCCGTGGTTCGCGGGCACGGCTTCTCGTTCTTTCGTCGTCATGAACCCCCCCCGGTTGCTGCCGCGCGATGCTAGCAGAAGGTCGTCGCGTCTAGCGTCGCGAATGGCAAAGGGTGATTCGAACGCATCCTGCTGAAGGTAGATGAAGCTCCCTATGGATCTCGCCGTGGTGGCGCCGAGACTCGCCGGACCGTCGCCGACCGGCCAAATAGGACGTCAAGGCGTACCGATTGTCGATCACGCATGCTTGTCGGGAGGCGTGACGCTGGGTTGGACCGACCACGCGGCAGGCTCGTCGTCTGTGTCGGCTGCTGCGACGGCTGCGGTCTCATGAATCTTGCCCGGCTTGTGGTGAGACGGTGCGTAGATCGTATAGATCTGCATCGGTTCCTCGCCGATATTCGTAACGTTGTGCCAGGTTTTCGCTGGAATCAGCACACACCAGCCATCCGATACTTCCTTGTCAAAGTCGAGCCGGTCCTTCGCAGATCCCATCTGCACGCGGCCGCGACCCCCGTCGAGACGAAGGAACTGGTCGGTCTCAGGATGCGCTTCCAGCCCGATGTCCCCACCCGCAGGAATCGACATCAACGTCATCTGCAGATACCGGCCGCTCCATACGACGGATCTGTAGTTCTCGTTCTCGAGAGTCGCTTCTTCGAGATCGAACGATTGCGGCCTCGGCCCTATGTCTTTGATAACCATTTTGTTCACCTTTGCGCCAAGCTGGCGCCGCTAAGTCCAACTACAAGCTCTCCTATCGGTGCAGGCCAGCTGTCACGGCGGTCGATTCTTTACGGGTGCAGAGCGATTCCCAGACCCGGCGCGCTGGACATCTATTTGCTTCTTGTAACGTTGTGCTGTTCATGGCCTCTTGTCTTCGATCTAGTTCTGAGCCAACGCCGGTGGGAGCAGGAAGGTTCATTGTTCGGGTTATCGCCGCGGCAAACAAGGATTTCGTTGAGGTACCATCCGCTGCAGGCGCGGAAAACGTCGGATCCAGTGCTGCGTACAGTGTGGTCTCGGTCAACGGCTTCACGTTCATCACTCGCGCCCCATCATCCTAGTCGTTGCCCGTTGAGCAAAGAAGATGGCCAAGCATCGAATTTTCACTACAGCATTCTCTAAGGTGTATCCGCTATACATTCAAAAGGCGGAGCGCAAGAATCGCACCAAAGATGAAGTCGACCAGATCATCTGTTGGTTGACTGGCTACAGCCAAGTTGGCTTGAAGAAGAAAATTGAAGGCGAGGTCGATTTTGAAACGTTTTTTGCTCAGGCACCCGTCATCCACCCAAACAGTTCGCATATCAAGGGTGTGGTGTGTGGTGTGCGCGTGGAGGAAGTAGAAGATCCGCTGATGCAAAAGATACGATACCTGGACAAGCTGATCGATGAGCTCGCAAAGGGGAAGGCCATGGAGAAGATTCTGCGGGGCTAATCGGTGCTGACAATTCATTCGCAGAGCAATGCAAATTATTCTGCTGAGTAGCGCGTACTCAAACTTAACGTCTCAGGCATAAGTGAGCAGCGAAGCGCGGCTTGTGCGAGCGTGTTCTTTAGTCCTTTTAAGGACTATATCGAAATTAGTCCGCTTTAGGACTAACGTGGCAATGGTATCCAATGAGCGTCTTCGATTCGATCGGTAAGGGTATCGATCGTCATGCGGCCGAGTTTCTAGGCGGCCTCAAGAACATAACGACTTGAACGTCGAAGGGGGCAACGAGCCTGCGATTGACGGAGCGCTATTACTTGCTCGGTGCAGCCCCTTCGCAGACTTTGCGGTAACGCGCTGTGCAACCCATGCATGCACCTCGGCGTCGATCCACCCAACCGCGTAGTTCGTAATCTTCACGCTGCGCGGGAACCGACTCTCTTGCTGCAGTCGATAGATCATCGTGCGCCGAAGGCCGGTGACGGTGCACACCTCGGGCAATCTCATGAATCGGGTTGCGACGTAGCCCAACTGTGCTGCGTGTTCCATGAGAACAATCATCTCGAAAAGTTTTGAACAAGTCAGGAGGGAGTATTTGACGAGTTTGCGCAAATACCCTTTGAAGAAGAGACACGTCCGGTCGAACGGCAAAATAATGGGAGATATAGAGCGCCGCCGAGAGATCCCGCCAAGTAGCGCGCCGACGTGCGGCGCGGCTCCAAGATGAGTTGATAATTCAGAAAAAACGTGGTGATGATCGGGATGCCGCTTGCTGAAAGCGCAAGCGGGAAGCGGCGCCCGACAGTGCTGTAACACCGCCGGACGCCTAACCACTTTCCCAACCCCAACGAGGTTGAGCCAATGGCTAAGGCACATCATAGCCGGAGTGGGCGTGCGTCCCGAACTCCGATCGATCCTTCCGAATCCCCCGAGCGCTCGCGCTCCAATCCGACCGATCTTCACGAAATCCTAGGCCACTTTTCCGACGCGCTGGCGTTCGTCGAGACGGCCTATGCCGCACTCGAAGACGTTGATTCGGACGAACGTCCGATCGGTTCTCAGGTCGTAACGCTCAAGCACGGTCTTGACGAACTTACACGCGTCTACGAGGAGCTTGATCTGGCAATCGTCGGGATGCGGGAGGGCACGTCGTGACGAACAGTACTTCGCCTGATCGGGCCAGTGAGTTGCCGGACCAGCCCGCGGCCGACGCGGCGAGTGCTCGTCTTCCGATCGACCGTCTCGCATTGATCGACGCTATCCAGAAAGAACGGCAGCGGATCTTTCGGGCCCGCGCGCTGGCGCAGGCCGCGGCGAAGCTATTGCACGAGGTGTTCGTTCCCGAGAAGGATGAACCCGACATCGGCTTCGTCCTCGATGTCGTGGCGGACATGCTCGAAGATTGCCTGGCGGGCTTGGATCGCGTGACGCTCAACACTCTATGAGTGGAGGAGCGATCGGAGCACGGCCAGTCAAGCGCCGGAGAATCACGCTCGGGCAGGGGCTGCGGGGGGGATTCAATTGACGTGAGCGCCATCAATTGGGCGTTGCGAAGACTGGCGTGGCTCATGTGGCAACTCCTGCGGTTGCCGATCTACGCCGTTCTTCGTCTCATCGGCCCGCTCATGGAGTTGTTGTTGCCGGCAGCGGCGCTAGCGAGTGCCGTCACGGCGGTGGTCTTGCGGTCGTCCAGGGTCGCACCCGACTTTCCTTTCTGGAGCATGATGGCGTTTGCAGTCGCGTGCATTCTGATACTCATCGGCTACTACGCGCTCCTGCGATTCTTCGGTCGATCATGAGAAGGGACGTGGTGAGTCACTAAGGTGGCGCCGTGTTGGCCGCCGACGAAGAACGCTTCTGGCCAACGCAAGAGACCTTCGGCCGAGTGGCGGTCCACTCCTGGATCTCCGTTTCGTTCCAACCGACGGCGCGTTCGCTGAGTCTGGTGCGCGTGGGGAATGCGCCCTTGGCCTCCAGTTCATAGATCGTGGACTTGGACAGACCTGTTCTCAAACAGACCTCGGGCAGGCGCAGCATATTTGCCGCTCGTGAACTCGGTGCCGTTGTGCTCATGGGGCATCCCTCGCTGGCGGTTCCGACGAAATCAAGGCGATCTAACAGGTGAGGTACAGCTTGGGCTCGTGGCGCAAGAATGTTTGCCCCGAGTAATTGATCAATATGCGCACAAACTCCGCTCCGACTATGCACATGCATGTTCGTATCGGAGTAATTGCTGGAATGCGCGAAATACTCTGGAGTGTTGAGCTGATCGGTCTTTGCGTTGGAAGGCGTTACGACTATCCATCGTGCCCGTTGGACGGGCCTGGAAGAAGTAGAGGGCGGGCCTGCTGAATTTCCAACGTATCACGGTGCGCGGAGCTGTCAAGCGAGGCCCAACGGGCATTTCGCGGCATGAACGGCGCCTCCCCGCGAAGCGCGGGGCCCCCTCCATTAATTCCACGACCCGTTGTTCCTCGCTTGACAGCTCCGCGCACCGTGATTCGCGCAACGCGGGCAATCCCGCCCAGCAGGGAAAATGGAGTCACTGTCATGGACATCTTCAACCGCGTGATTGAGGGCGACTGCACACAGGTTCTGAAATCACTACCGTCAGCGGCGGTCGACCTGGTGGTCACTGATCCCCCGTACTTTGTGCGGTACCGCGATAGTCAGGGCAGAACCATCGCCAACGATGACCATCCGGCCAGCGTGCTGGACGCCTTCACCGACATCTATCGCGTGATGAAGCCGAACACGTTCTGCGTCTCGTTTTATGGCTGGACCAAGGTGGATGCGTTCTTCAGTGCCTGGCGACGGTCCGGATTCCATCCGGTGGGGCACTTGGTTTGGCACAAGGGATATGCGTCGAGTACCGGGTTCATGCGGGCACGTCACGAGCAAGCGTATCTCCTTGCCAAGGGGCGACCAGAGAAGCCGGCGGAGCCCATCGACGATGTTCGTCCGTGGAAGTACACCGGCAACGTCCGGCACCCGACCGAGAAGGACGTCAGCATCCTGCGGCCGTTGATCGAGAGCTTCTCGAAGCCTGGAGACTTGGTGCTCGATCCGTTTGCCGGGTCGGGCAGCACGTTGGTGGCAGCGGCTTTGTCAGGTCGGCGATACTTGGGCATTGAGTTGGAGGCCGCCTACTGCGACGTTGCGTGTGACCGACTGGAGGCGGTGCACGCGTGGTCAGATGCGACGAGGACAAGCGCAGCATCGTCACCGAGTTGTGCTGCCTGGAATGGCCGGTGGCACTGACATTCGCCCGCTCACTTTAAGGGCTTTCCGGCAGCGGCTGGGAAGCCCTTCAGATCCGAAAATTCTGAAGCGAAAGGCGCGCGCATGAAAGCCAACGTTGCGGTTCCTGCGCAGCGAAGAATTGGATTTACGCGAACGATCGGAAGCCGCGGCAGGCAAGGGCTTTGCGCGAATCTGAGCGTGGTGAGGTGTGGGGCAGGATAGCCTCGCGGCGCCTAACAGGCCACAGTGTGGCCTATGGCGATAGCGCAATTCTTAAAGACACGCGTCTCTCCCGACACGAAGGAACGTGTGCGTGCGCTTGCTGAACGGTGCCTCGTTACCGAATCTGTGCTGCTGAAGCGGCTTGTGCTGCAAGAACTCCAAGCCGCTGATCACGGCGAGGAGGGCGCGGATATCGCGTTGGAAGCGACCCGCGTGGGTCGTCATGGAGGGGCGACGAATGGTTCAGGCGGCCGGCGCCGACGCGTATGCCTACGGCTCCGCAAGGAAGATCAAATGCTGCTCGAAGCGTGCGCTGCCGCTCGGGGAATGCGACCGGCTACCTATGCCTCTGTCCTGATGCGATCTCACCTGCGTCACTTAACGCCATTGCGGAAGGACGAGCTACTGGCCCTGAAGCAGAGCATCAGCGAACTTGCATTGATCGGCCGGAACATCAACCAAGTGGTCAGGGGCGTACACCAGGGCAGGGTGCCTGCATCGGTTCGGGAGGAATTCCAGGCGATGCTCAAGATCTGCACTGCGCTTCGCGATCACACGAAGGCGCTCATCAAGGCGAACGCATCCAGCTGGAGTACCGGCAATGCCGAGACAGACAGTTAGGCTGCCCGGAACGCCGTTGCTGGATTTAGTCAGCTATGGGCGCAGCGGTCCCAGTGCATCCGGACGACTATCCCCTGCCCAGATAGATCACATCCGGCGGACGGTACAGCGCGTGCCGGAAGTGATGGTGAAGGTCTTATCGAGCGGCAGTAACAATCTCAAGGCGGTCGGCGGCCACATCGATTACATCGGACGGAAAGGTGCCCTTGAGCTGGAAACGGATGACGGCGACCGCATCCAAGGCCGCGATGCTGGACTGGCACTACTGGACGATTGGGATCTCGACATTGATGAGCTGCGACCGCGAGCAGACCTGGCTCCCACAAACGCCAGGAAGCCGCCGAAGCTGGTTCACAAACTCATACTCTCGATGCCGGCCGGAACGCCCCCAGAAAAGGTCGAGGCCGCTGTGCGCAACTTCGCGCGGGAAGAGTTCGCGCTTAAGCACCGATATGCGTTCGTCCTGCATACCGACGAGCCCCATCCGCATGTCCACCTGCTACTGAAAGCAACCAACGAGCAAGGTGTTCGATTGAATATCAAGAAGGAGACACTGCGTCATTGGCGGTCAGAGTTTGCTCGAAGCTTGAGGCAGCTACGCGTCGCTGCTAACGCCACCGAGCGGGCGGTTCGAGGAGAGAGTCGAACGACAAAGAAGGATGGCATCTACCGAGCGAGCAGACGCGGGAACTCTACACACGTGCGCAGCCGCGGAGAGTCGGTCCGAGACGAACTTATGAAAGGTCGTTTGCGGGCCGAAGACGGCAAGGAGAAATTGCGTAGAACGAGACACCTCATCGTCGACGGCTGGCGGGCTGTGGCGAATTTACTGAAAGGGGACGGGCACGTGGAACTGGCTTGCGAGGCAATGGCGTTTGTTGATCGCATGACACCACCGCAGACTGAGCGCGAAGCTATGGCACATTCCATGTTGGCAATCCGCAATGAGAAAAAGTGGAAATTGGTGAAGGCTGTCACGCGCTGAGAATCTGGGCCGCTGTGGTCGTTCTAGCAGCGAAAAAGGGAGTGCCCATGTACGCTGTATACAAATAGGTTCCGCTATCGCGCGTGTGGGTCATTCCGCAATTACTCAGGAAGTCGCAGAAATGCGCTGAGGGCTCGCCAACTGTTTATGTAACAACCTCGACATCCATATCTATCTTTCTGTAAAGTCTCACTGCCCACAACAAAAGCAAATATTGCTACGGACAGGCGGGAGGGCGGATTGCCGCGTCGGACTTACCAAGTCTCATTCCTTGGGCTTCTATTCGCAGTCATCGGACTAGGTGGCTGCTCGACACATTCGGTTCAGCTCCAGTACGAACCGACAACTTCGACTATCGTGGCTTCGGCCTGTCAGGCTCGCGCCGCTCTCGGATCGATACGTGATGAACGAAGCGAAGAGTCGACTTGGTTTGGCGCCATTCGTGGCGGCTACGGGACTCCCCTAAAGCAGCTGCACGCTGAGCAAGCAATAAGCGCAGTCGTTTCAGATGCACTCGCTGAAGAACTTAAAACTCGCGGACTCATGGCTTACGATGGAAATGCAGCGGCTCGTGCAGACGACAGCATCGATGATCTCCAACGCAACTACTACTGGATATCGTGATGCGCAAATTCACTTGTCACTTTGTGACGTCGATATCGGCTCAAACAGGGTTCTCCTCTCGCAGGTCTACCGAACCGACACAAAAGAAGCCGGTGTCGGTGCCGGCATCTTCAGCGGCGTAGATCACTTGCTTTCTTCACGCAGCAGACAATGAATCAAACGATTGACAAGGCGTTCGGTGATCCAGCCTCTATGAAGGCACTCACGAGTCGTCGCGTCGCGGAGCCCAAGGCCGCATCGGTTCGCAGAAAGCAACTCGAAGCTCTACGGCGAGATGGTCTATTAGGTGTCGAAGCGAAAGCAGATTCTGGGCGAGATATATGAATTGACTGTGTCTACTCGAGTGGCATCGATAAAACTTTCCGACGATAGGAGCGATGGCGGTGAAAAATGGGCAGCGACGGGAATACGCGGATTTGGCAAGCCGCATCCTCGTCACTTCCTCAGCTGTTCGGGGCGTGCCGGCCAAATCAGCAAGACGTCAAGACGTAGAGGCCGATTAAGTGTTGGCTGTGAGGGCCGGCCCGGTGTAGCGGGTCTTGTTCCCAACAGGCTACAACTTAGCAATGCATAGAAGCTGTCAGTTGAGCAACGATCAAGGAACAGGTTCCATTTGGCGATCTAGCTGTCCGTGTCTGAAATGTGAACGGCGAGATGATTGAACACAAAAGTCTCGGTGAAGAGATCACAGACGAAATGGAGCAAATGCAGTGCACGAAGAATGCGTCACGGACATTTCTGATATCGCATTGACGTTTCCATCGCTGCCAGCAGGAACGGTGCATCGCGACAACATACTGCACACCATTGACCAGATATTTGACCGGAACTACGACGTCGTGTTGTTAGACGGTGCTCCTGAAAGTGGGAAAACCGTAGTCTTGGCACAATTCTGTGTCCGTCACCGTAGAAATTCCTTCTCGCTATTCCTTAGGCCTGCGAGCGAGCTCGCCTATGATTCCGCATATTGTAGGTATGATCTTTCAAGCCAAATAGCGTGGCATCTTACGGGTAAGTCGCACGCCGATAACCAGTATCCGTCAGCGGCGGAGTACCTGGATCTTTTGCATCGCCTGTCAACCGACGGGCGCAGAGCGCGTCGTTACAGCTATTTTGTAATCGACGGCTTGGCGGACATTCCTCGCGCGGCGGCTGGTGCAAGGGCGGCACTTCTGAACCAGCTTCCTTTCGGACTTCCTTACATCCGATTTCTCATTACAGGAAATCTAGAATCAATTCCAGAACTAAAGGATCGCAAGGTAAGGTGTAGAGAACAACAGATCTCTCCATTCTCTGTCGAGGAGGCAACGACGCTCTTTGCTGGGACTCTAGAGCCAAAATCAATCTCAGATCTTCATCGTCGCTTCAGTACTACCCCGGGAATACTTGCGAGCCTGCGTCGCACACTTGAGCACCGTGCTGATGCGGCTTTGGTCATTGAAAGCGTCGGGGAATCCAAAGAAAGCGTGTTCCTGGCGGAATGGAAACAGAATCCGCCCGTTAGCACACCTGTAAAATTTGCGCTCGCTGCGATTGCATATGTACCCACAGCATCCGATATTCCTACTTTGGCAATAGTCGCTGAATGTGAAACCGCCGAGCTGACTTCAGCGCTGCTCAAGCTGCCATACGTCCTGGTGGATGAACATAGGGCGGTTGCGTCGTTTGCTGCAGAGGAGTTCCGACATCTGGCCAAATCGGAGCTTGCTCATCTAGAGCCAGAGGTGCTTCGCCGATTTGTCGCAGCGTATTCGGCCCGGCCCCTTGATGCCAGGGTGGTGCATGTCCTCCCAGAGCTCCTAGAGCGACAGGGCGATTCTCGCGCGTACTTGAATTTCCTCAGCAGAGAGAACTTAGTATCGATTTTTAGCAATACGAACTCGCTACTTTCGCTTCTAGCGAGACTGAAAAGCGGCCAATCGACGGCGGGTGATTCGCTGAACCATGAGCTTGCAACGCAGTTCTCACTAGACAGAAGTGCAGTGCGCTCTTTGCTCGAAAGCGGATTTCCAACTTCACAGATTGACGCAACATTGCGACTCAGCGGATCCGACGCGGCAGCCCGCATTGCCAATGCGCAAATGGCGGTGGAGGATCGCCTGCACGCTCTGAGTCTCGTCGTTAAGTATCAGAAACAACATGGCGTCGTTGAGCCCACCCTCGTAGCTGAGGTTACGCGTCTCTGCCAGTTGGTGCAGCCATTTGAATTGGAGGAGCGTGCAATTGAGATCGCCTCGGTCATTCTTCATTTTGATACTAGTTTGGCATTCGATTTATTGAAAAGGTCGACTAAGGCGGGTGATGGTGCGAATGGACTGGACCAAGCCATAGCGAGCCTGTCAGTTCGTTCGTTTTTATCTGGTTCTGAGGCAAACTCTACAGCTCGCGCGCTACGCAGCATGCTTGAAAGCACACAAGTCGACCGAGTAGAGCAGTTCTCCGCTCTCATTGGGCTTTTTGCGGATGCGCAGGACGTATCTTCACTTTTGGCGGAAGTTGCCCGCCTTACCGATACCTCCGAGAAGCTTGCCGTTCTACAGCAGTGGATTCGAAGGAACTAAGAGGTGGTCCCAGTAATTGAAACAGCCGGCTAAGTGACGGCTCTGCTCTTTGAGGCGAAGATATCGCCTTGTATCAGGAGCAGCAATGAGCAAGAGATCCCGACGTAATCATTCAGCGGCGTTCAAAGCCAAAGTGGCTGTGGAAGCCTTGAAGGGCGAACAGACCGTGATTCAGCTGGCGGAGCGCTTCAACGTGCATCCCACGCAGGTGACGCAGTGGAAGACCCAGTTGCTGGAACGAGCCGCCGAGACCTTTGGAGCCAATAACGAGAAAGGCCCGCAGCCAGACATCAAGGAACTGCACGCGAAGATCGGCCAGCAGGCACTGGAGATTGATTTTTTAGCCGGCGCGCTCGGTCGCATCGGCGATCCGAGCGCAAAGCGATGATCGATCGTGAGCATGAGCTGCCGCTGGTGCGCCAGGCGCTGCTGGTGGGGTTGTCCCGTGGAGCGATCTACTACGAACCACGGCCCTTGCCCGAACGCGATCTGCTGCTGATGCGACGCATGGATGAGCTGCACCTGGAGCATTCCTTCGCGGGCAGCCGGATGCTGCGTGACTTGCTCAACCAAGAGGGTCATCAGGTCGGCCGCAAACACGTCGCCAGCTTGATGCGGCGGATGGGCATCGAGGCGATTTATCGCAAGAAGAACACCAGCCGGCCGCATCCCGAGCACACCGTGTACCCGTACCTGCTGCGGCATCTGAGGATCGACCGACCCAATCAGGTCTGGGCCACCGATATCACGTACATCCCGATGGCGCGCGGCTTCGTGTATCTGGTCGCAGTCATCGACTGGTACACGCGCAAGGTGCTCGCCTGGCGGCTGTCGAACACGCTGAGCACGGATTTCTGCGTGGATGCCCTGCAAGAGGCGTTGGCGAAGTACGGTCCGCCTGAGATCTTCAACACCGATCAGGGTTGCCAATTCACCAGCCTTGAGTTCACCAGCATCCTGAAAGAACACGGCATCCGGATCAGCATGGACGGCAAAGGCCGCTGGCGTGACAACGTGTTCGTGGAGCGGCTGTGGAAGTCGGTCAAGTACGAGGAAGTCTATCTGCGTGCCTACGACACCGTCAGTGCCGCTCGGGCGGGACTGTCACGCTACTTCGCGTTCTACAACACACGCCGACCTCATACGTCGCTTGACCGGCGCACGCCCGATGCCGTGTACTTCGAATCGCTGCCGCTCACGCAGGCAGCCTAAACCGCGGAGCACCACTTACCGAGCGCGATTTGCTGTTCAGTTTTTTGGGGCCACCTCT
>Ga0307509_10002635_pt1 | contig 28688 bp, 28 predicted proteins | sample 10_EM_MG_FD_202245 | JGI IMG/M metagenome (GOLD analysis project Ga0307509, IMG submission 202245) | Populus trichocarpa ectomycorrhiza microbial communities from riparian zone in the Pacific Northwest, United States - 10_EM | ecosystem: Host-associated > Plants > Roots > Unclassified | place...
TAATATCTTAGATTCAAAAGCTCTGGTTTAGACTAAACTATGGTACATTCCGACAAGCACCGTACCACTGCTCTCCATCCTCTGATCCCTGCTCTGTACCATGAATTCATGGTAGACCCTTGTACCACAGTAGCTTGCGGTTGAATTAAGCATGAGGCGAGGTCTAAGCGCTTCGCCTAAGCCGCATTTGGAAATCGCACAGTTCGCCGACGCAGGGCTGTCAATGGGCCGCGTGCTAATAAGATAATCAAAGTGAGGATCTGCTCAAGGTGGAGGAGGAGGAAGCGGAGAGGAGAGGGAATGTGGGTCCTTTTGTGGACCCGTGGTAAAGGCACAGAGCAGGGTTTATCAGGAAAATCTCGCCTGAAGGGTTGATTGAGCTTGGCTGAATCTGGAATGGTAGGTGGTGGTGGAGGGGTAAGTTATTCGGTTGGATGCATGATGGGTAGGCCCGGGTGATAGGCTGGTGGGTGATATTGGCAATCGGTTGGGGTTTTGTGTGGAGGGCTTGCTCGAATTAGTTGGTGGAAGTTGCGCACTTTTGCACCACATCCAAATTTCCGGCTTGGAAGAAAAGTGGAATGATGTAAGTTTGATAGGCGGTGGGAGGGGGGTAGGAAGCGAAGGAAAAATGGCAAGGTAGTCAATCGTGCATTTTTAGGTTAGCTTGTATGCAGGAAAAAATGCGAAAACATGATATGATTTGGATTCATCCTAAGATTGCCGGTATCATAATATCCCAACCCTATAGTAATACCAGATCTGGTCCATAATTAGTCATTAAAAGTATAACTCCGTATCCCTGTGCTCATATCGTATCATTACATTAGACAATTCCATCATGCTCGGTGCAAAATAAAGAAAATAACGTATCTAGCCCCCTCCAGCCATGAACGTAGCAACCATCCAAGCCCTCTCTATGCCACTCCTCTACCTACTCCCGGGGCAGCCCCTCCTGGCGCAGCCCCTCCGGGCTCTCCATACCCACCTCCACCACCTCCACCACCCTCACCACCCCCTCCGAGCTCTCCATATCCACCCCCACCACCTCCACCAGCCCCACCACCGCCGACAGCTCCCGCCGCGCCTCCCGCTGCCGCGCCCCCCGCTGCCCCCGCCATAGCACTAGCCGGTAACATCAAACACTGCTTCCACAGCACCGCAACCATAATACACCAACCCGCCATACATGGGAAAATAATCTTCAAAGGTTCCAGCCATTGTTTTTCCTTTTTTATCAGGTCCAGTTGTCCCTGCGAACCGATGATCCGGCGTTGAGACGAGGTGGGCGCTGCAGGGGCAGGAGCGGTTACGGTTACTGCCGCTCTAATGGAGGTTACCTCGCGAATTGAAGTGATAGTAGTTGGCGTTGTAGTTGTTACAGTAGTTGTGGTGGTTGTGGTTGTAGTTATGGTTGTGGTTGTCGTTGTAGTTGTAGTTGTGGTGTCCGTCGTGGTGGTTGTCGTGGTGGTGGTGATTAGCGGGCACGGCACACTGGGGGATACAATGATCCTTGTAGATATGGCCGTGGTAGTGGTTGTGACTGTAGTTGTGATGGTAGCTGTGACTGTCTGCGTTGTTGGTGAAGGTACGGTGATGAACTGCGCCGGGAGTATTTGGGTGTTGAAGACAGTTTTCCTTGCCGTGGCTGTCGTAGTCGCAGTGGTTGTCGTAGTCGTAGTGGTGGTTATAGTCTCCGTGAGAGTCTGCCTGACGGTTTGAGCGGGAAACGTTATCGTCCTTGTCTCCCCCGGGTTTGTCACTGTGACCATGGACGGGGGTGGGAATGCAGTGTTATACACTGTCGAAATTACCGTGATAATCACCGGTGCTGGGATAAGTACTGACACAGAGGTTACCGTCTGTACCTGTGTTTGGAGCTGCGTGAGGAGTTGTGTCTGGATTTGTACCGGCGGAGAATTGGTCACGGTTACCGTCTCTCGGACGGTAGTTGGCGCAGGGACGGTAGCGGTGAAGCTCTTGTCCACTAGGATTGTTTCCCGCAGCGTAATTGCCGTCGTCGCCACTGCGGTCGCAGTAAAGCTCTCCTTGATAGTGACAGTGGCAGTGCCGCTCTTCACCACCGTTACTGTCCCCACCTCCGTAGCGGTGTTAACAAAGCTCTCCTTGACAGTAACAGTGACAGTGCCGCTCTTCGCCACCGTTACGGTCCCCACTTCCGTAGCGGTACCAAAGAAACTCTCCTTGATAGTAACAGTGGCAGTGGCAGTAGCGATAGCACTCTTCACCACAGTCGCAATTGCAGTCTCGGTCTTGACGTCCGTGGCATAGTGTTTATCAACTACAGTTACACTCTCGGTAACGACATTCACGACGGTCTTTATCACCGTTACGGTAACAGTGCCGGCTTCGCCAGTGACTATCTTTGTTAGGGGTTGAGTGGCATAGATTGTTGTCGGATTGGGGACTGGTATTGTCTTGTTCTTGCCTTCGATTGTCACTGGGACCTGTACCTGCTTCGTCGTTGTGTCGGTGTAGTGTTTTTCCGGGGGCTGGATTGTGGTTCCCGGTTCTTTTTCTGTCACGGTCTGGTTCTTGCCTGGGATTTGGAGCGTGGTTCTAGGCTCTTTTTCCGTTACGGTCTTGCTCTTCCCTGGGAGTTGAATTGTGCTGCCTGGCTCTTTTTCAGTCACGGTTTGGCTCTTCCCTGGGAGTTGGACTGTGGTTCCGGGTTCTTTTTCGGTCACCGTTTTGCTCTTTTCCGGGATGTATGAGGACTGAGTGGTGGTTTTGTATTTCGGTTCTTGAGGAGAGGTGGTTGTGGTGGAGTCTGAGTAGGATTTTGGTGGGGGATTGCTGGAGGTGTGGTATGATGGTGTTAAGGAGGGTTTCTCATAGGTGGTTGTGGTGGAGTCTGAGTAGGATTTTGGTGGGGGATTGCTGGAAGTGCGGTATGATGGCGTTACGGAGGGTTTCTCGTAGATGGGTTGTGTGATGTTTGAGTAGGGCTTTGATGAGCCACAGAGGGAGTTTAGCCTGTTGTTTAATTGGTATCGTTAGATATCTATCTGTCATGGAAAATCGCTTATAAGAAGAAAGTTTTTCGAGTAGATATACCATGTTTCGGCGGTACTCCTGGGGTCGCAATAGAAGTTAGTTCTCTCTCTCTGCTACATTCCCTAAGGAAACCTGGATGAACTCACGACTCTCCATCTGGACACCCTTTCAAACAGTTATAATCAAGCACAACATTGCTCGCCTTCCCACCGGAACACTTCACTACCCCCTCCTGACAACTAACGCACCCAGAGCAACACCCTGGCAACTTTGATAGATCAAGCTTCGTTTGCGCCAGGCCCCCGCATATTATCGTGAGAATCGTAAAGAATTGTAGTGCGCTCCTCATGACGTCGTGAATTCCTTACCCAGCACACAAAGAGAGAAAAAGGTACAAGGGGGAAGGGAAGAGAGGGGGGGAGGAGCAAAAAGAGGAGGGAGGGGGAGGGCAAATCCCATTAGAGGGTACTCTCGCAGTATGATATACACGATCAGCCCTAGGCAATGACAAACACGCAGGTGTGAGCGATAGATCTAAGTTACTTCCCGCCTCTGTCTGTCTTCTTGTCCACCTCACGCGGCACCTCAATGTGCATGTGTGGGTGGGAAAATTAAGGTAACTTATTATGCTCAAGTACCATACCACCTTATCAAGAGGGGAAATATACTCGTACAGCACAAGCTCACCAATGTGCTTTTAGTTTTTTATTTTTATTATTTTCTTTTTCTTCCTCCTCACATCCCCCGTTCGGCGACTATCCAGCTGTGTGTATAGTTCCGGAAGCTCTGGATGAATGGATAAGGCTCGACCAGCAAAGAGATTATTGGAACAGCAAATATTAGACGATTCATGGGGTCCATCTTCGCAGGTCTGACCTGGCTCGGCACAGTACTACGCTTCCTCATTAGGTCTAGTATGAGCCGCCCGGTTTTGCTAGTTCCCCCGAATGTGATATTCTGTGTTACATACGCTATGGTACTTGCTCAAGGCGACTGGCTACTGTGCCGGGAGAGATTCCTATTACTCGAGTTGGTACTGTAGCAATAGCGTGACTAGGCGACCTAGTCCTATCTGCTATCCAAGACATCCGAATAGAACAGCTGGTCTCGGCCGATCAATTTATGATACCATAAAAGAAAGGGAAAGGGAAAGGGAAAGGGAAAGGAGAGAAAAAATATCGGTAATTGCGGATACGAAAAGGCTTGTTCTTTCTTTTCTTTTTACTCTCTTTCCTCCGAAGTGGATTGGAAAGCTACGGATGGTATTGGTGTTCTTGTAAATGCCTCGCAGTGTGCTTTTGAGGATTAGATGGGAGCCAAGCGAGGAGGTTCTGCTGGCTGTCTGGGTTGACGAGATCGAGCTGAAGTGCTAGTTTCCTTGCTTTTTTTCCTTGCTTTTTTTCCTTGCTTTTTGGTGATAACTTTAGAGCAGTAAAACTACTCGAAGTAGCTGCTCGGTGGTTGGATGATGTGTGCATAACATGTGCCCGATACGGTACTATGCCGGCCTTTCAAGAGTATTCACTATTACTTTGTTTTGCTGCGCACTCGATTGGGAGGAGTGCTTTTGGGCGGTCGCCGCCCACAATTTGGCTTATTAAATTTCATACATACAGTAGGGCAGCTCCCGCTTTCAAGCACACCTCGCAGGTACTGTGGGAGGGAAACTGAGATATATCTCCGTTGAGGGCCCAGATGCTCCATAATACATAAGGGCTTTTCCATTTATTCATCCCCCCTCCTTCCAATCCCCTCCCTCTATCTCTCCTGCTCCCACTTCCCCTTCTTCTCTCCCCCTCTCCCTCCAGCCGAGAAAAACACTATGTCCCCCAGAGCAGATGGCACTCTTCCAGTAGGCGATTGCCGTCCCCTCCTCGACGATTCCGAACTCTACGGCATCGGCGTCCGCGTAGGTACGTACACGCAATGGCTGTGCACAATCCTAACCGTCTGCCTTGTTCACGACCAGCGAGAGCGCGTGACCATGCGGAATGTGAACTATGCCCTCGCCTTCGGAGAATGGGTTGTATTAGTAAACCAGACCCGATCAATCTGGCCCGCAGACGCTGTAATCGTCACCTTCCTATTCATGGGTACCCTCACGCTCCTCTGCATGCTAGAAGTTTTCGATCGATTGCGTCCGCACAAATCTCGCCGCAGGGAACTTGCCTCCAGCGCTGGCGGGGAGATGGCTAGAATGCTGTTGCTCGCAGGGCTCATTATATGGGCGATTTGGTGGTGGTTCGAGGGAATTTATCATACGCTCAAGGATTGCGGGACCTATATTTTTTACTACGGCGGCCCAGTGCGAGTCCTAGGAAATTTCAAAATCATAGGGAGGATTTGGGCACCGTTGTTGCTTATCATGCTCATTCCTGCGGTGGAAAAGTATTGGATTTTCATGAAGGCGCGCAGGCTGCCCAAAGGAGAGCCACCGAATAAGGATGGGCCGCCCGTAGAGCGTCCGGCAAGTTTTTTCTCATGGAAATTCTGGGGACAAGCTCTTGGTGCGGTGGAGGAGGGGGAACCCGGTGATGATGACTATCTGGGTCCCGAGGCAAAGCAAAGGAGGGGGTTGTATTGCGCATTGTTGCTAGGAATTGGCGTGTTCATACTTATCATTTTTCTCGAGATTATGTTGGCGTATGGGGAGGTTGAGGAGATTAATCAAATCTCCGGAGTCGGCGATGCTGTATCGCTGGTAATGGGGTGTGGAGACATGTTGATGATTTTGTGGACGCTCCAGGAGCAGAGGGCTAAGGAGTTGGCCAAAGTACTTTTCTCTTTTTTCTCGATCATGCTGATAGTGAGGGCTTTGCTAATTATTTGTCAGAGGACACTCTTGGAAGCAGACGGCCTCGTGTATAGATACCCGAAAACGTTCTTGTATGATGCAGAGTTTCCACTTTTTGAGAGTACGTTCCTCCCATGCTCCGTATATCAACCCCCTACTAATGAGCCCTCCTGGGATGTATGACAGGCATGAAAGATACCTGGCTACGCATCACCGGTCGGAGTGGCCAGAATCAAGATGGTCAGAATCAAGATGGTCAGAATCAAGATGGCCCGCCACCAGAACCACAACCCCAGGGGCAAGAGCAGCATCCACACGCACAGTAGGGTTGGAACAGCTTAATGATTTGGGACAATATTTTATGTATTTTATGGTTATGAGGGTTAATGGTTGGGTATGAGCGATGATAGATCTATCGCCGGACCACTCGTGTCTACCGACTAAGAATCGGCTCCCATTTGCCCTCTATGAGCTTGCCGCAGCAGCAGTTCCGAAAAGAGAGCGAATTCTTTGCACGGAGACAGGAGCAGTCAGGATATCAGGAGTTAAGGGTTCTAATGCTGTAATTTTTGGATTTTATCTTGTAATTGATTGATGAGTTTATGGGGACGTCACGCAGCCCATCGGCAGTTATGATATAACTCCGGTTCTGAGATATGTTACGGAGTCTGCCAAGGGTGGTACCATAGTGCGAATACTGTAGATCACTAGAGCAACTATTGCTGAGGCCCACCTAAGCGAATAATTAACACCCTCCCAGCCACAAAAGGTGGCGCCTTCCCAGCCTCCCAAGGCTTACAAAAATAGAGTTTTGTTAATCCCGAGAAAGAACAGCACAGACAATACCCTTGAATTACTTATATTGCGTTACACACACCACAATGCCTCCAACACCGTGGAGCCGGAAAATCACCTGAGCTTTTCCATGCATGCGCTGTGGAACTGTGGAACCGAAAGGACTCGATTACTCGAGTACTCGACTACATGCGGGACTTGCAGATACAAGGCCCAGGGAGAATCAATTCGCCTAGCAAACCCATTCAGGGAGACGCAAGAGACAAAAGCCTTACGACTCGGCGGTAGTTGTACTGTACTTGTACAACACGCAGATAATACGTGCTAAGGCCGACCAACACACCCCCGCTTTTACCGCGGTACAAAGTGATGCTGTAAGTTACCCCTTGTCGGTTAATAAGATTTGTCTGTAACCCGGGCAGCCCGAGAAGGTCAAATCCTGGGCTTTGGGTGCGTCAGAGCCTGGATAAAGCAACAGGGTGGGGGGGGGGGCGAGTTCCTGGATGAGGAGAGCATAGAAGATCACAAACCCCGGTCACGGGACTTGATAGAGGGTAAATTCGGTATGATACTTTCTTTAGCCGTGGTGGTAGGTTGTGCGAAAATGGTAAGGATATCTGGGGGTATGATAACAACAGACTATACGAGGTCTCAAATATTTCTTGCTCTGGTTGCGAAATGGTTAAGGGATATCATACAACGGTTCCGTTCCGTTCCCCCATCCAAATGGCCCTTTCCCTTCCGTTTCAAAACGGAGAGAATGCGACTTCCACAGTAGAAACGGTCGCCCAACGGAACGGTTCCCATTTTGGCCAAACAGGCCCCAATTGGTTATGCGCGGTTCCTTTTCTTTTTTTTTTTTTTGAAGGGTTTGGATTAACACAGCGTCATGGGATATGATTCGGTCCTGTATGGGATTTTGTCCAGATTGCTCTCGGAATACTCCTCCGGTATTGGAACTCTTACTGCCCGCAGGGGCATACGAATTTCATCTCGCTAGAGGAAATCTTAGCCATCTTCGGTACGGGCGCTGGCCGTCGCCCCTTCGCCACAAAGTGGAACTCTTCTAAAAACCTGGCGGAAGTCCATCAACGTCAAGGTGATTACTACTAGTACAGCTGTACGAAATGTGTTAACAGGAGTGCTCGCCCTGTAAAAATTGAAGATGGGAGCACCGACTCGGGCTGGGGCAACCCATGGCTCGTTCGCGGCTTCGGATTGCACGATAGACTCTAGGGAGAAGCTGCTTTGAAGAAAGATCTCCTGGAGAAAAGCCGCTTGAACACAACAGAAAATGAAGGGGGGTTAGTTTAAATTAATAAACTATTATGCTCTGGGGGAAGAAATTCTGGGAGTCCCGGGAAGTGTTTTGCTGATATTTCCTGTGTTTCCCCGTGCCTAGGTCTAAACTACCCGTAAGAGCGTTTCCACCTTACGGGCATTGATATGAAGAAGAAAAAGTTAGGTCCAACGTATCGGACCGGGAAGAGGGTCAGACGAGGAAGTAGATCGGTTAAAATGTACCAAAAAAATAGAAATATGGAAATCTCAATTGACGCACAACCCTGAAAAGATGAGATTCAGTAGAGCAGAATATATCTCTGATAGTGCACCGTTTTAGATTTGCCCGTTTTTGAGCTGAACCCGGAGGATTTATTTTGTCGAACTTCCCGTAGTGAGGATTTGTGCAAAATTCACATACAAACGAATTCACTTCTGCGCCTGATCTACTTCCCAGCCTAGTGCGTTATCTTTTCCCACAGTGATAATGTGGGGAATTCCTTGCTGGCGTAGTAGTTAAGGTGTCGAGAACCAATTAACCCCTGTACAACTAGTAGGCTTAGGAGTTCGATTCCTTCCTTCTTACTACCATGAGTCATTATGGGGCAGGAGAATTGAGAAATCTTACCCCCTATTGGAGCTTAGAGACTGGCTGAAGATATTAACTTTTCTCGATAGGACTGTCTCTGCAAGGTGACGGAGCCATACAGCCATTGGATGGGAGTGTTCGCGACTCGGATATACCGGTGGCCTTAGAATCATCCTTGTGAAAAAATTGAGTGAGCTAAAAATGGCCGCGTGGTTGCCTTTCTACTCCCTCCTCATATTCCGAACACTGCCGGACTCTAGCACAGTACAGTGCCCTACTTGTTACTATTTCCCCTTTCTAAGGCCTGTGCGGTGGTGACACCATTGCTAGCCCCTCTGTAAAACAAAAAGATGCTGTACTACTTACTGGGTTTAAAAAGCGCTGTATCAAGAGTGCTCAAGGATATCAAATACTCAGGAGGAAAGGATGCCGCAAAGAAGAAGTTGTCCTAGACTCTACCTCTAGCTTACGCTTTGTTCTCCACTAATAGTTGATCCTTGAGTAAAGTCACGCCGGAGAAGTAACTCAAGTCAAGTATTAAAATTATGTTACCATAATATAAGAGCTCTAGAGATTGATACATTACTATCAGACTTCTTTTAAGCTTAAAAATGTTTCCCGGCTAAGGAAGATCGCACTTAAAATTCGAAGAGGAATGATAATTATTGACCAGTTCCATGGTCTAACGGGCTATGGAGCTGGTCTACTAATTTGAAACAGGGACCATCTCGAGTTCGAATCGCGGTGGAGTGGAGGTAGTCGGGCATTAAAAATGCCCGGCGAACCACTTTTGCTGGTTTAGGTTTTGGGCGAGGGTTGGTGCTCTTTTTTGTGGTTGGGGAGATGAGAGGTCCTGTAAAAAATCAAATAATCGGCCCATATGCTATGTCGTTGGGGCTGCATCCTCAGGTAAGGCCTGGTGTCTCTTGTCTTCCACTTCTCCTAGACGGGCTCCGCGGCCCACCTTTTGCTGTGCTTTTCGTCCCCCCTACAGAGTATGGAATTTTCGACAACATTGCACATGGGCTGATTATTTGAGTTTTTACGGTAACCCCACCCACTTCCTCTAGACTTGTGCCTCTAACACCCCACAAAAAAGAAAAGAAAAAAAGTCGAATATTCTGAAATAGTCAAGCTGTATGCCGAAAGCCTAGGGGAACGAAAAACCATGGAGAACTTCATTCTATCTGAGGGGCCGGGGGGCCGGCTATTTATGCTGCTCAACAGGAATGCATATCCACAGTAGAAAAAAAATCCAAGCTAACAAAATGGAAGACGAAAGAAATCCTATGCGCATAAAGTTTACATCTATGATTAATTGAGCAGTGAAATGAATGAAAGATTCCAAAGCGAATTAGTTGAGCTTGAACTCTGACGACACTGAAGTGAAACTAGTATATGCTGGGAAACGTTGTCGCACTCAACGACGCAGAAAGTGCATATCCGAAAGTATGATATAATTTCAACACAAAAAAAAACAAATCGAGAACGAGTGATACCTGATGATTGTGAACCATGTCCCCACTCTAGCTATTCGCTAGGTGAGTTCCGGGGGGCTGGCCTGCTAGAGTCGTATTCTAGCAGCACTGGCGATAATACTGGAAATGGTGTCATCACCCCAGTGTGATAAAGTAGCGAGCCGCCACCCTTATTGCGCTACATGTTATTCAGCGATAGCGTTGGTACTAAGAACATTTTTATCACGACTCCGATGACTAGAACACAACCAGGCTAGTGTAGGATCTCTCTTTTGACTCCGGTCAGGGGAACTCCGACCGTGGTGCTCCGGTAAACGTCAGGGAAAACCGCAACCGTCAATACTCAGGATCGGGGACTCCGGGGTGGAATTCATTGATAGAGAATAGAGACCTTGATGCCGGTTCATGTAACTCCGCCATCATAAATTGTCACTCGCTTTCCTTTTTTATATTCTCTAAGCTGACATGTAAATGACGCCTTATCAGCTTATATTTAGACAGATGTTCGCTGTCCCCCCAAATTTTGTACCTATAAAGGTCCACAGTCCCCCCCCCGTTCCCCTTTTACATCCTCCCTCAAAAACCCCCACATACAAAACAAAACCCAATTTACCAAAACCCCCCCCCCAAAAAAAAAAACCACCAATCCTTCTAAAACCTTGTCCCTCCTCAAATCCAAAGACCTCTTCTCATATCCTACAACAAGATGTATGGATGCTCGGGCACAGTGATAGTGTTTCTTCTGATCGCTGGGTTTTGTTTTTCACTCGGTACAATATGGAAATGAAAGGAAAAGGTTATTTTTTTTAGTTTCTCTTTTTCCCGCAGGCTATGATGCTATGTTTGGTTTGATTTATGTTATGTTTTTTTAGATTTTGAGATTTCGTGTACTCGAGTACAGGAATATATGGAGGGTTCGGAATTGGGGTGGGGGGGGGGGGGATCTAGACTATAACAACTTGGTTTTTCCGGAACGGTGGGGATGTACTAGTAAAATTCTCTGACGTTTGCGAACACAACTTGCTATTGCATATGGGCAAAAAAATCGTTCCGGAGCCAAAAGATCTTGGTGTATGCAATAGCAGTCGTCGTGTTCGAAAACATTAGGGAATTACGAGTATCATACTCGCCAAATGCAAAAGTTATCCAAAAAAGGCGCCGTTCGAGCACACGGTCCCGCTCTCTCTCATGGCAATAATTGCAACACCAAAATCTATTAAGAAATCGGGGGTTAGGGTTGGCGCCTTTTCCGGATATGATACTTTTGGGGGGTCGCTCTGACTCTGAGGTGGTTTTTTTCCTTCTTTTTTTCCTTCTTAACTTTGTTTAAGGTCTTTATGACGTTAGGGTCATTACCTGATAAGTTATCCCTGTAAGTTGGTGGGGAGATTTTTTGTAGGGGAGGGAAAGTTTTTTTATATTTTTAACTCGCATCATTAAATTTATTATCGGATGGTAATTTTTAAACTCACTACTTCTGCTTTTAGCTGATCGTGACGAAGGCTTAAAACGTGGCTTTGGGAGGGTTCCCATGAGCGGGGTTTCTTTCGGAGAGGAAGTATCCACAGTACCTTCGTTCAGCGCCTCGTGAGTGACTACCATGGAGCATTATCAGCCGCAATGAAGGAGTATCTAAATCTGGGTTTCCAATCATTACCTCCCCATCAGGAATTGAGCTTGACCCGAGAGACCCCACGTGGCCCTCCTAAATGGATAATATGCTGCGGTACCTCGGTACTCAAAGGGGGGAGTGAGAATACATGCAGTAAATGTTTCAATGTATTTTTCGAAGAGAAGCTCAACACCCCTTTATCAACGGTTTAATAAAGGTTAATTCGGGGAAGCCCAATCATCCTCAAGACGCACGGCAGAGCGCCGGCGCGCAAAGAGCATTTCATATTCAAGGACTAGGAATTACTATGTGTGGGGGTTGAAGCTCGCGACTATTGATCGTGTCGTCACGGTATTAACACCCCTTCAACTTCAGCCGTCCAGAATCAGGCTCTGAGTTGTAAAACTGCGACCACTTGATCCCCACCCCTGTGGCTTCTGCGGTATCTTTCTTTTGCTCCCTTTGTTTTAGAAAAACGGCTGTGGGCGCTGAAAGCTAGACTTTTTTATAACTATTTTCACTCTAGCAAGCTACTCTCCTCCCCCTGCGCACTGTCTTGCGAAATTTTAATTTTTTTCAGCAAAGCGAGGTATAGATAGTGCCTAGTGAGTCTCAATTACTAAGTGTCTATCATATCTTGTTTATACACTGCACTAAGATTTCGAGAAGTGCGATCTGACCGTCTAGTAACGCAATTGGACGCGGAGGCGCCATGTCAGTGCAGTATCAATGGGAGCTTATGACTCGCCTCATGAAGAAATATATATCCAAGCTGAGTGTTTCCCCACATAACTGAAGATGTTCATGGTCATTAGGGTAGTGCTGTAAGTCCACCGGGTAACGAGGCACAATCTATATTCCTCCATAGCTTAGCGCCGCTAATGCTCGGCGCCCCTTGTTCGGTCAGTCTCAGAAACAGGACATTAGTAAGGTGACCCAAAGCCCTCAATCTTTTAGCACAGCTACCACCGCCAAAGGCTACCAGAGACAGACGCTAAAAGATGCCGCTGAGGCAGGTATATAAAATGTAGCTTAGTGTTGTTACGGAAAAGATCTGGAGCCCAGCAGAAAAAAATTTGTTCTCGGATATGTGCTTTTAAAGGTATACCACACCCGAGGATCAAAGGCTTCGACTAAAGTATGCGCTGATAGTTGCGAAGAGTTATGATCAGCTTATTGACACATTTGGTGCCCCTGGATAGAAAGCTAGAAATATTATAGGCATATTCGGGGGCTCTGAGGGGCTAAGGGAGGGCTCCATAATTCAATGTCAAAAAAAGGATCGACGACTGTATTCCAACGGCTGTGGCTGACCGACAAGAGTCCCCTCTGAGCTTGCAGGAGATGAGTACCTGTATAAGTGCTTTTTAGCAATAAGATAAGTAATTGAGAGTATGAATTACCGATCGTGCTCTATGTTGGGGTTGGAATTGTGCTCGTGGTCGTTCACGCCCAATTGTGGAAATTTTGAGAGATGATTATGGCTCCCGGAAAGTGTTGCGAATCCCTAGGATTATGGAGCAATGAGATGGCGAGGTGTCCACGTCAAAAGGGAGAAAGGAGGCATTCATTTTATCCAGAGGATTGTAATCTATTTTTTCATCTTCTATACCAGCTCTTGATGATTTACGACCTTTGGAGTCTATTTTATCCTGGCCTCGCGCCTTCATGGGCAACCCTAACCCAACCACCTGAGACGTTGGAGAGACACCCGAGGACCCCAGGGGATGGAGTGGAGGGCGTGACATCCGGTTTCCTAGACAAGCTCTTCCCAACAGCATAGTAGATCCCGCACGTGGCAACGACGTCATCACTGTGTCCTGTAAATTACGGCGAAAGAGCACATTCATCCAAACACTCTATCCTCCGAGACCCCTCTACTCCTTGCAGAGACTCCAATAGACTACCCTTAACCATGGGCCACCTTCCAAAAGCCTTTCACCCACGTCCTATCAGCACCACCGTAGCAGCAACAATCAAATGCCCCGCCGCAAGTCTTTAGTTCATTACCAGACCTTCCCCACTCCCCCGGGATCTCGAAGTGCTCCTCTTGGCAACAGTAATAGCCTCTCGACAAGATCGCTGGACTTCTTCGGGGACGATAGCCGCGGTAACGTAAGCGGGGCTTCTTTAGATACTAATGGTAAGGTAGGGAGCGAAGGCGAAGGCAGCGGCGATGACGACCTGCCCACGATACCGAAGAGGCAGCTTCTTACACTAGCCGTCATCTCCCTTGCTGAGCAGACTGCGCTGAACAGTATATCGCCTTATCTTCCGCAGATGACGGGGACATTTCCTGAAGTTGATCAGCAAAAGGTTGGGCTGTATGTTGGGATTGTCGCGAGCTCGTTTGCTGCGGCTCAGTTCGCGAGTGCGTGTCTTTCCATCGGTATTTGGAGAGATGTTTTCTGACGCGTTTACTCCTGGACGATCAGCGAATTTCTTCTGGGGAAGGCTGAGTGATCGGATCGGGCGGAAACCTGTTATTCTCTTTGGAACTCTGGCTACTGCAGCTTGTTTCGCGGCTTTCGGGTTTTGTAGGACTCTTTGGCAGGCAATAGTGGTGCAGGCTATCATGGGGCTGGTCAACGGCAATGCTGGTGTGTTACCCTTCGGAATGTCGCGTAGAATTTTCACGCCTCTTTAGACTGACTCTCACCCCAGGCATTGTCGCAACTATCCTGGGGGAAATAACCGATAAATCAAATCAGTCTTCGGCTTTCAAATATCTTCCCGTGGTGTATGGAATTGGTGGCATAAGCGGACCATTGATTGGTGGCATCCTCGCACGTCCTGTTACCGGTGAACCGCCTGACCCTATCACTGGATTGTTTGCAAAAAATCCGTATCTCCTGCCCAACGCTGTTTCTGCCGGTGTTCTATTGTTAGATTTTCTATTCGCTGCCTTCTTACTTGACGAGAGCTTAAAAGAAGCGAAGAAGCTCCCTCCACTCGGAGAGCGTGTAAAGAACCTATTTGTTTGGCTCTGGGAATTTACCTCCAGCTCACGACCAAGTTACATTCGCGTCTCTCAGAACTACCGAGATGAGTCCGAGGACGAGAGAGAGGACTCGCCTCCACATTCGGCGGAAAACTCCGGCTCGTCTTCCCCGCCTGCTCTCCTTCCTGAGGTTGCTGCCCCCCTACCCTGCAGATCCATCTTGACACCGCCAATTATCGTCTTCTTAATAACATACGCTATCTTCAACCTATCCAACATCTCCTACAACTCTCTATACCCAATCTTCGCCTCAAGCCCACCACCCATCGGACGCGGTCTTTCACCGAAGGAGATAGGGCTCTCGCTCTCTTTCGTTGGCCTAGTCACCATAATTTTTCAGCTACTTTTGTTCGGCCCTCTCCTAGCACGCTTGGGAAATCTTTGGGGATATCGCTTTGCCCTCGCCGGTTTCGTAGCTGCGTTCTGTGCGACACCCTTCATGGGCTACATTGACACGGCAAATGGACGGAGCGCTAAAATATTGCCATGGGCCGAGCTATATTCTGTCTTGCTGTTGAAGGCCGTAGCAGCTGTCGTCGGTCTCACATGTGCGATGCTGCTGATAACTAATGCATCCCCGAAACCCTCGGCTCTCGGAACCCTGAACGGACTAGCTCAAACATTGAGTGCTGGCGGAAGAGCTGCCGGTCCGCTGATTAGCGGGGCGTTGTTCACGCTTGGTGCTAGAGTAGAGAACAGGGGGGAGTTGTTGGCATGGGGGGTATTTGGCGGGGTTTCCGGGATTGGGTTGGGACTTTGCTTTTGGGGTATTGGCGGGGAAGCCCTTGTGAATGAAGAGGGGGAAGAAGAGGAGGATCTTGAAGGTGGCGCGGAAATCTAATAGAGATCCAAAGAGCTCCAGTACATAGCATCCATTTTCATTTGTTTCTACTTTTTTCTTGGATATTTTGTTTGGTATCGAATTGTAATATAGAACGTTCGCGATTTTATGGTTTCCGGGCCTCGGTAGGGTTTTCCTTTTTCGTTATCGGCTGTCATTACTATGTCGTGTTTGTGAAGCTGTCCTCAAATTGTCTATCACAAAGAAAAACAGCCTCTATATTAATCATATGGTACCTAGTTGATGAAAGATTCGCAGCAGCAGCAATCCCTAGAGGAGAATCTCTGGTCAGTTGTATTGGGGCTTACATGCACTCTTGATATAACAAACTTAACGCGTCTTTATCCCAAGATTTTGGCAATAATCCAGACACCGCCCTAAATTTCTATGCTTATCAGGACCCTTTATGGCGATGTTACCCGTATAGCAATGCCCTCATGCCATGTTGGTTACGTATCAATAACAATGAGAGCACAAATGTATCTAAAAATTGGTGTTGTGGGTTTGTTGACCGAGCTACCGTGAACTCCCTCCTTTTTTACTTGCTGAAAGTAAGATACTATTAGCTCAAGCGTTAAATAATCCGGACCGCAATTGGACTCCCTCTGCTGTCCAAGAATTTATTCCACCGAGCTAGTTGCCACACCTTGCCTTGTCAATAATCGTGCGATTTCCCCCAGGGCACTCTGCGGCAATGCACAGACGCGAGACTGCGTGGCACACAGCCGCCCGCTACCACTTTTCCCGAGATCTGAACGAAGTCCAGTTTCGGGAATGGGCCAGATACGGTACAGATCACCCATTTTGGGGACGCTCTTTAGTTTCCAAAACTCCAGAGACCCTTCTCAAAATCCCATAGATTGCGTTCTTCTCGCGCTGGCCTCCATGCTAGCACTCTTGTTGAAGACAAAAACATTCAATTCGGGAGTCCTTCGCGGGTGGAGCACAGACGCATGGCTTCATGCAGAAATCACAGCGGTGAACTGCCGCGCACTTGAGAGACAAAGTAGTCTAGCCTCTAGCCCGTCCTATATACCCTTAACAAAAACAATCAATTCGCTCTATTTTTTTCCCACCGCTCGCCAGCTGGCAAACCAAACTCAAACCATAACCCTGTCGGGTATAGCAAACAAACCGGGTATAGTTATTTCCACCACCCCGGCTCGGGGGGGACCGGGAGCTTCCCGAGCAACAGTTTTCCCGATGGACCCCGAAACGGGAATCTCGGGAAGTGCCGGCAACGTCAAAATGAAGCTTACCTTATTCCTTACTGGACCGCACTCTCACCTTCTACCTACAGAGATGATCACGATGGACAAGCGAGAATAATTCTTCCTTTTTTATTATACTATTAAATCTTTTGCATTAAATCCGATGCCATTATTCTCACGTGTTTTGGTTTACTTCTCGCTCTTGCCGGACTTGTCATTCCCCCCAATAAGTTACATCAAATCTTGGCTAAGCCTAGAGTTCTCTCTTGCAGAAAGAATTGAGGTGGGTGTTGGTGATCGAGGGCGTTTGTTTGGGCTGCCACCAATGCAAGACGGGTGAGCTGACAGGTTTGAACTGACGAACAGAAAGCTCAGATGTTGCTGATGATACCATTTTTCCAAACGGGATTCGCCAGTTCGAGTGACATGAAGTGACTTTGGCCCGTCCTGAAAAGCTTTCCCTTCTCGCTTACTGGACCTTTGGATTTTCTAAAAAAAATTACATCTGGTCTGGTCTCTGGTCCCTCTGAAACGACTCGAGTGTGCGGTACAGTGTAGTCTATTTATTTTATTTTCGGCCTTTTCGAATCAAATGAAACATTGATTGGAGCCACGAAGCGGTTGGATGTGTGCGCTTTGGCTCTCTCGTTCGAAGGGTTTTTTGGAAGGCTGGACTGGCGGGAGGGTCCAAGGCTTCCTATCACGGGTTTTAGCTTCGGATAATGCAAAGTAGACAACACGGCGGCGGCGGTGGTGACGGCGACGTGGTGCAGGAGGAGATGATCCTTGATGTGGGTAACCACCTTTTGAATAATCAGGAAACAATCCCGTTCCTCCTCCTCCTCCTCCGCTCCCTCCCTCTCTCTCTCTATTATTCCCCTTCTCCTCCTCTCTCCTTCCATTCTACTTTCCTCCAACACTCTGCTGTGCTTTCCTTCCCCCCGGCGGTATTCAGATTTCTTCTTTGATTTCAAGACTTCATTCCCAACGCATTAGGATACCTGCAGGTACAAGCGGCCCGACATGTCAAACACCGGAAAGAAGTCGACGTTTACTGGTCCGCCGCAGAACCAACATCCAGGTCAGCATAATCAACAGCAACATCCCCCCCACCACCAGCAGCAGCAACAGCCGGGTTTACGACCATCCTCCGGAGATACCGGCTTTTTCCAGGATGCCCCTCGTTTGGGGAACCAGTTCGAAGAAGATGTGGGACTCAAGAGGGTTCTTTCACGTACGTTCCGTTCCCCCATGGTTCTTTGTAAAAGCCTCATGACTTTAGACGCAACTAACTGGGTGGGTTTTGTTTCTTAGTTTACCTCCCACCGGCTTTGCTGAAACCGTTGCATAAAGAGCTCGACTCGCTTGCTGTTGCGGCTCTTTCCCCGCAAGTCTTACATTGGGTCGAAGATGCCGAGGCACACCCACCCACGCTCGAGTCACATGATGCGTTCGCTAACCGCAGCGACAACTTGCGAACTTCAGAAGGATGGAGGAGACTAGGCGAGCTTGGCGCTCACCAAGGTATTGTGGCTGAGGGGTATGAGGGCCGGTATGGGAGGATTGGACAATTTGCAAAGTATATTATTTTATTGATGCTCTTGGGTTGAAATGGCTCGATATTAACAGTGTGAATTAGGTACTACATATTTTCACCATCTTCAGCATTGACTACCTGCCCGTTTGCAATGACGGATGGAGCTGCCCGTCTATTATCACAGCACATTCCTCACCCGGCAACTTCGATTCAATCATTTTTCAGTCTGAACTCCTCATTGAGTTCTCGCAGAGAAGCAGAAGCAAGACGGCACGTTTTCCACAACGCCCACTTCCGCCTCATCTCGCGTGACCAGTCTGCCCGTTGGACTAGTGGTCAATGGATGACTGAAAGACCCGGTGGCTCCGACGTTTCTAGGAGTGAAACAGTGGCTGTGTACTCTCCTCTCGCGCCACCTTCGCCGATCGAAGGTGGCGCGGAGGAGTTGGGACCTTGGGTCGTTGATGGTTATAAATTCTTTTCGTCGGCTACGGACGCGGATATGACAATCCTCCTTGCGAGGACTCCTGGTGGGGGCGGTAAACTCAGTGCATTCTATGCGCCCATGAAATTGGCGAACGGCGAGAGGAATGGTGTGAGGATCATGCGGTTGAAGAGGAAGCTTGGGACTAGGGCTCTACCAACAGCGGAATTAGAACTTAAGGGAATGCGGGCGTGGATGATTGGTGAAGAAGGCGAGGGTATCAAGCAGATAGCAACAGTGCTAAATATCACTCGCGTTCATAACGCCGTGGGTGCCATTAGCTTTATGCGAAGGGGTCTGGCCGTAGCAAAGGTTTGCCCATTCCCTCATTCTAGATCCCCGGACATCACAGCTTACGTTTAGGGAAATAGGCATTCTCAAAGGTCCGCGTAGTTGCAAAGAACCGGCCCCTCTGGACAATCCCCCTTCACCTCCGCACACTGGCACATCTGGAGCTCTACCAGCGCGCAACCACCCATCTAACATTCTTTACAATCCATCTCCTCTCCCTCAGCGAAACCTCTGCTGCCCCGTCCACACCACCCCCGAGCGCCTCATCCCCACTACATACCCCCTCGGCGCCGCATCAACTCTTGCGCCTCCTAACCCCCATCGCCAAAGCCCTAACCGCAAAACTAGCTATGAGCACCTTATCCGAATGCGCCGAATCCCTCGGCGGCGTCGGTTACTGCGAGAATGAAGAACCCTTAAACATAGCCCGTCTCCTTCGCGACGCTCAAGTACTCTCGATCTGGGAGGGCACAACGAATGTGCTAATAACCGACCTGATCAGTAGCTTAAAGCGTACATCTCGCGCGGGAGGCGAAGAACGGGGCTGGGTTCCGTTTAACGAATTTGTAGAAGAAAATTTGGGTTCGCCGGCTACAGCTACTACCGGCCGCGTAGGCGAGGTTGAAGCGGAGGTCCTTGAAAGGTGCAAAGTTGCTCTATGGGGGGAGTGGAAGGAATTCGAAAAGATCTTGGAGACGAGGAGCAAGGAGGAATTGACCTCTGGTGGACGAATAGTCTTGTGGACTCTTGGCTGGGTGTTGTGTGGTGTTCTGCTGATTGTTGACGCAAGGAGGGATGGAGAGAGGACTGCGGTGGAGTTTGCTAGACGCTGGGTCTTGGAAAAAGCTAGCATTTGGGGTGCTTGGGGGGAGTATGGGGTTGTTGAAGCGGAAGTTGAGAAGAGGGCGCGGGCTGATTGTTGGGCGGTGTTTGGAGAGAAGTTGCCGGAGGTTAAGGACCGAGCTAGGTTGTGAAATTCTCTCTTGACTTTCGATGGTTACTGGGAAGGTGAAAGGAGAGAGGAAAAGCGGGAGAGGGGGAAAATTACGATTACTAACGCCACAACACATTGGGACTTTCTTTTGTTTAGCACAGTTACTTGCGTGTGAATTTTTTTCTTTTCGTCAATTCTTCTGTCTTTGCCTTGTGATTTCCTTGTGTTATTCTGTTTTGGCTTGCATTGGGCGGAGCATTATCATCTGGAGTCTTCATTTTCACATTTACCTATCAACCTGTTTCTTGGTTATTTAGCATCTCTCGCATTGCCCTGTGTTTTTTGGTACAATGGTTGGAGGATGGAGGGATCGATGCGGATAGGGGGGTGCGCACGCGTGTGGAGATGGGAAAATTGTGGTTTACATAACAACGAGAGGGGGTTACAAGTAATCCAATGAGTCTACGTAAAGCGTTTCCTTTGGAGCTGAGTGTGAGACTTTTCTGTTTGCCCTCAAAAACGTGGGGTGGGTATTGCCGACGATATAATAAAGGCTTTTCCTAAGATCTGGAGTGTAACTAGGGAAGGGGAGAGGGAGGGTGGCATTGATACCCGATGGTGGGGTATGATAAAACCTTGATATCCTTTGTAACCCACGTGTGATATCATGTTGATATAGTATGTGGGATTGGTCAGGAAAAGGATGGCAAGTGTATGCGGTAGTACAAGTCGCCCGAGGACTGGCCCCGCAACCTGAGCTCCCGACATGCCAGATTCCACCGGAATCCTCTAGACTCCACCCAGTCACAGAATATCAACCGTACCAACCCAAGAGACGAACCCATGGATCTCCGCACACCACCGCGATCAGCCGGGAATTCTATCCATCCAGGACCCGGAAACTCGGTAACGCTCGTTGCAACACAGTACGAAACACAAGAGCAGGTCTCCAGCGAATAACTCATGATCGGGAGGGGAACCGGGAGAGCTCATCCTAATTCAACCCCTTTGCTAGAGTACAATAGCTCGGGGCTGTGAGGGGAGGCTAACTTTTCCATGCTCATCCGCTGACTTGTCGATATACCCGCCGATCCTGCACTGTGCGGTTGCTATCCTAACCGTTATCTGGGAGGTACTGGTAGTTCACTTGGTTGGGGAATCTGCTTCATGGCTCATCACCCGCGCTAATTATTCGTTTCGAAATAGAGCACCCGCCGGGGTTTTTGTCCGGCGTGAGAGTCCTCTGGAATCTGCTATTTTTTTTCCAGCGGGCTTGGTAAGGTGTGTTGCCGTCTTGCTTGGACTTCCCGGTATGTATTCTTTGCCCTGGGGAAGTCGTCCTGGAAGCGGCCGGCGAGTGCTGGGGTGTCTGTTGTGGAGTCTGGTTAGGTCAGGGCGAGGCCCGTACTCCTGTATTCGAATTTCCGGGCAGAATTAGCGAGGGAGGGAGGGAGGGGGGGAGGTTTTGTATGATATAGGGTTCTGGTTCTGGGGGGTGGTGGAACGGGTGTTTGTGTTCAGACTACCGGTCCCACTCCCACCGGACCATTTCGCAAAACTGATTGGAACGACCGGTGAGGGCGATGGGCATACCCTTATCCGGGAAAACTCCAGCGGGGAGGGGTTTCGCCATTTTTTTTTGTTATTATCAGATACGTGGGGGAGGTATGGTAGCTATCTATCGGCGGTGCTGGTGTTATGGGACGATCTGGTGGTGGGATTCGTGCCCGCAGAGAGATTTATAGCAAAGTGGGGGGTTTTGGGTACTCGTAGCTCGTACAGGAGGGGCACGGAATTGGTGGGGGAGGTGGTTGGGTGGGCTTGCCTGGTGGTACGATATAGTGGGTGCTGTAGGGACTGAAATGGTCGAATCTCGCGCTAAGACGTCCGGAATTTCCTCTCTTGTATTGGAGGGGGGGGCGTGAAGCGCGGTGGGGGCTGGTCCCCGCAGGCCTAGCTTAAGACCGGGAAAAAGGAAAAAAAGAGATAGAGCTTACCGGCAAAGGCAAGTCTAACGTCGAGCGTGAGGTTTCAATTATCCCGGTTCTCACGGTATGGGGATTTTCCCACTTTGGCGTGCGTGGCGTGGGAGTAGGGTTGTTATTGGATCTTCTCCATATTGCCGTGGGGATTAATTGACGGGGCTTATTGCATGCAAGGTTCAGTATCATAGTCGTAGTATCTTACGACCGCGGGACAGAAGTCGTAGCGATGGCGCAATCTCACATTATCCATGCCCTTCCCACTCTCATAAGTAAGACTTAACGCACGAAGAAACAGTAGATGAAACTTCTCCATACAATTAATCCGGAATAAGAAGATGGTACTATAATGCAATAATCCGGGTGATAGCAGCAGCAGGCACCGATAATCCCTCTAATGCCGTACACTATTCAGGCCTTTTTCATCAGTTAGCCTGGTAGCCCTGGAAGGCATAGTAAGTAGAGTCCCGGGGATTCTTGGAAAAAGCTGTCTGGTATTGTCTTCTTCGGGGGTGGCTCATGGGGGGTTTTTTATAGCCCTGTCCGGGGGTCTGGAATGGTTGGTGCTGGCGCCGGGAGGGTGGATTGAGCTCAAGGCGGGTTCGATTGGCTTGTGGTTAAGGGGTAGGGGTAGCGGTCTTCAGGATCGAATTTTCGCACTGGTCGTTCTGTGATTATTGGTTTTAGGTTTGTGGTGGGAGTTGGTGGGGGTAGGATTCTTGTTCGGGGGATTGTTCATTCGGGTTACTGTTGTTTAGGTCAGGCGCTAGCCATGATACATGGAGTAGGGGGTGTGGTCTGTTGCATAGGATCATTGGGCGAGTGGTGACTTGGTATAAACGGGGCTTTTGTCTAGCGGCTGTATCTACTGGTAGATGACTAAAGGCCCTAGGGAATTTTAGCATTTTTGTTGAAGTATCATAGTATTATACTTTCGGATATGTACTTTCTACGCCCTGAGTGCGACATGGCCGGTCCAGCATTCTTTAGTCTCAGCTTTCGCTAGACTCGTCCAACTACCCAAGAGAGGGGGTTTCGGGCCTCTTAGCGCGAGGTTCATTATTCGAGTTCTTATGGTATATGTTGCCGTTTCGCAGCATGAGTGGTGGGTTCCCTCTGGCCCATTCAGGTAGTATCGAGTTCTTAAGCATCTCCCGCCCTCCCGGGTCTTGACATAAAAGCTCGGCCATTCCATCTTTTACAACAATTTTTTTGCAAAGCGACAAGAGTGAGGTTTTGTGAAATGAGAGTGCCTGCTTTCGGTGTAAAATGGGGTGGGGGGGGGGGGGCACGAATTTGTCGCCAAGATTGGACACCTAGGTTAATGAGAGGGTAAGTAAATCTCCGAGTGGCCAAACTTTGGGCGGGTCCCGGGGTGGTTGGGGACGCTCCGTGCTAACTTAGCGCTGATCTAGCTCTTACCGAATGATATCGTGTATTGGTTGGGATATTTAGCTGGAGGAGCCCGTTACTCGGGGTGCCTTGGGGTGTGTGAGCGGTGGTGGCGGGGTTTGGTGGGGGGTTGGTTGGTTAAGAAGCGGTTTCTTTGGTGGCTACTAGAGTAGAGAAAAGTGTTATTATGGGAGTAACTTAAAGACCGTGCGGAAAGTTTGGCCTTACCATCTGCACGCTCGGTTGCCGTGGCGGGTGGAAGCAGTATTCTATCGTATAAGAAATAAATAATGTCGCTGTAGGATACAATTATGCCATACCTCTGGATGATGCCAGGATTTTCCAGAAATAAATGAAAGATTTTTTTATTATTAAAAAGATCGCTGTAGGATACAAAGTCCATCCTCGCCAACATCTTCGACAACGTCCATACTACCCATCCCCACACAATTAGTAATAATAAAAGATACAATCCCATAAGTCATCTCCTGGCCTCATCGAGCGATGTTAAAAACTGAGGTGTAAAAAATAAGAGTTGAAGAGATGAGTCCCTTCCCCTCATCCCTGTATCCTTCAATAGTGATATTACCACTGCTGACAATACGGCATCGACAGAGTTTGGCGATTGGGGCCCATCCACCTTTCAGCTTCCCGGAGGTCTTTGATTTCTGGATCGTAGGGGCTGCTGCCTCGTTGGCTGGATGGTAGAGTGGAGTTTGATAGTCAGATCCTTTATCCTCCTCTTTCCTCTTGGGAGAGGCAGGGGTCAAACGGGCGGAGTTTGTTCTTGCGAGTTAAGCCGAATTGAGGCCTGGACTTGGGGGCTATGCATCTGGAGATGACTTATCCTTTTCATAAGATGCCAACTCCGAGTATCTTTGAGGCGGGCTCTGACGCCAACTGCATTTGGGCGGTTCCAGGTGATAATAATTACTGCCAGTAGAATTATTGAAGCAGTCATAGGGCCTGTGGCCAGCCAGAATTGGCCCAGGGTGGGTTTGGTACTGCCGCTGGATTCCTCCATTGTCTGCATGCCGTAATACTGATTGTGTTCCTTTTTAGAAAGCGCTTATATCGCGGAAAGGAGGTAGCATACCGAAACACTAAAGCTGAGAGGAAGGAACGATATAGTTATGAGGGTGAAACCATCTACCGCACGCCCCTGGTTCACAATCTCGTCATAGGTCTTGTCGAGGGTGTGCTCGGTGAGCTTTATTGCGTTTATAGCTCCTTGAGCCGTTCTCTCAGATGAGGCTGATTTGGCCTGGTCTGACCTCAAGAATGCGGAAAGCTGTCCAGTCGTTAGCGTTCTTCAAATATATCAGGTGTGGAAATTATACAATTTTTCTTCGGATATCCATGTTCTCTACTAACTTCTCTACTTTCTTAATGAAACATTTCCTCTCTCGAACTACCTCGTCAATAGTGTCTAAAGAATTCGGCCATATCTGCTCGGGATCTCCCGAGAAGATGGGGATCGTGATAGTATCCTTGTGCAAGGGATTCCGCCGGTGCGGGTGCCCCTTCTCATAATCTTTAGTTTTTGTTTGGTAGCTTGTTAAAAACACCCTGTGGAGATCATCAAGAACAGTAATCTGTCTCTCAGCTACGCTGATAGCAGCAAAAAGATCCACCGAGAGCCTGTTAAGGGCTCTGAGGAGGTCCCGGACTCTCTTCTGCTTCCTCTCCATCCCTTGATCATCCTCGTAGCTTTCTGCACCTGATAACATTTGGTCGATATCGTCTTCCTGATCGCCCCTAAAAATTAATGCTGGATTCATCCGGCCAAAGGAAGGAATGGACTTACTAGTTTGCACAAGGAAGTTTGAAGCTTCTCCAGTATCCATAGTTCGGAGTTCATATGATTAGCAATCATATGAATCATTACATGAAAGGCGCCTATAGGGTCTTGAAGGGGGTGAAGTGGGACTTGATCTTTGACACTATCCTCCTTAGATCTGAATACCACCATTGTATCTTTGGAAATTGCTTAGAAGAGGTACTTGTGTTGATAGTAGGTAAAAGAGTAAACCTTACAGTTATCAAATACCATATACCGTGCCTGATGGATTAATATCTCCGTGATATCATCTTCCTCCCTGGCCACCATGCCGCTTCTGCCAGGGACATCAGCTCCCAGGCGTTTGAAATCTAAGAGTCTAACGCTCTCTCTTTCCGGACCCAACCGAATACTACTGCTGGATTTCCCAAAATAGGGAAATGATACGAAAAGGGTGATTTTCTCTTCTGATGAACCAGGCCTGGCTAACTCGGCGGGTTTTTTGGAAGGTACCCGTAATGAAATACCCGTTCTAAACCGTTCACGACCAGGCAGAGCTAGAACTCTGTTTGAATGTTCATCCCCGAATGTAGCTGGATTTGGAAGGTGGAGCTCCCTCGCCATCGAATTTAGTAGATTGACATCCTATTTCTACTAAGTAATTGGTTTAAAAGATAGAATTATAACCGGAGAGCAGAGAAGCCTACGGATGTATCATAACATTGGGGAAAGTCACTTAAAAAAAAAAAACCTCAAGCATTAGCATGTGGAGGATAAGTTCGACTCATAGAACCCGGACAGTCCTACCCAGCGCAGCATTTCTCATAGCGCTGATTGGGAATTGGAAGGTAGACCCTTGGAAGGTAAACTTACATGATATCCAACCGTGGCCCCCGTGACCGTATTACCCGAACCTCTTTCGTCAATTGTTTAGACTCTATGAGCTTTTCCTTGGGCACTTGAAAGAATATATTGCCCTCTTCGCTAAAGCCCCCCGAGGAAGGACCGCCCCCCTCAACTGGAGGATTTTCATCTGCCGAGCTCAACGAATAATCAAAAATTACGACATCCTCCCCGTTTCTATTTTTTAGTTTTTTGCTCGTGAGGTTGCGGCTCGGGTACAAGAAATCTTTCTCATTGTCAAAGTCTTGTTCACCGATAGTTTTCCAAACATCAAGGTTGTCCGGTGGTTCCTCAAGGGCAGGAGGCGGCCGTGGTGTCTGCGATCGTTGGTGAGCGGATCCCGGCGAGGGTTCAAGGGTCGAGCTAGGGTCTAGCGTAACAGCAGAGTTCTTGCTTGTGTCTCCCATCTTGACTTAGTAACTCGGAGCTTGGTGGAGGAGAATTGAGGCGGTTTCCTAGTTTCTTGTTAGCATGATAACAGTTGGTTAGGGAGCTCCGTTCTTATGTAGAACATTGGGTCCTGCCTGGGAACACATAATTCTTGCGACTCTCATGAAGACCTTTGACTGCTTTAGGCAGCTGACCGCGCTTGGTGAGGGGAGGGAGGCGCACCTGAGTTGAGAAGAGGGAATTATTGCCTAAGAAAGCCAAAAATGCGCAGTCGGTGGACCTGCAGAGAGGTGTACCATCCTAAAAACTGGGATAATTGGACCTCGCGCCAATATGTTGACTTAAGGTATGTCTCGCCAAGGTTGATACATTTGTTCAAATTTTTCCTCTTTGTACTCGTACAGTGCTTCGCCGCTCGAATCACCGCAGTCAGATTAAGAGCTGGCGCTGAGACTCAGAGAGGTGAACCCCAGTTTTCAGTGTTAAGACCCCCATTTCCTTTTAAATTAGGGACTTTCCGTGCGCCCAACCTTATGTCAACATACTAGGGCGAGGTCCAATTATTACGTACACGAAGACCAGAGTTGAACACAATTTATTAACTTCTGAGACAAAAACAATATTCGCTTGCGGAGCATTCGGTTATCTTCAAACCAGTAAGGGAGGAGGTGTGAGTGTCTTTTATTTTTATGAAGTTATATGCCGGGTTGGAACAACCCACTGCCAATTGGACAAAGCGTTCGGAAAGTATGGCTTGGAGACACAAGCGTTGTCTCGGGGGGTGGTACGAGTAGGAAAAAGGTTTAGCCGGTCGCTTCCTCCCCCGGGGGTCATACGGTAGTTCTTTACCTACATGCCTGGGAACCCCTAGTACATATACAAGTAGTATCATCAAGATCCTGGGAGCTGGAGACCTCGGAGCTCGCTACAACTCGCGTTCTCATCTCCAAGCTCGCTACAGCTCGTGTCTCCCGCCATCCCACCCACCACCCCTGGCCTCATTGCGCCTCCATTGTCATAGGGATTCATCGGTGCCAACAATCTCAAGCGACAAGGGCAGCGACATCTCCACCAATGCCTCCGACAGTGGACTTATGCAAGAAGCGCGATGGATGGGAGAGTGATTGCTAGGATGGTGTTTAATTTTTCTGACTTCTCTGTATTCATGGGGGTTTCATTCTCTCTCATATTAGCAGCTACTATCTCAATGTATTTGTTTTGCTTTGAAAAATTGGTGGTAAAGGCAGGCACATTTTTTTTGGGAGGGGGGGGATTGAGATGTTGAGGTGTGGTTGTTGGACAAAATTAACCGCGTATATCAACAAGGGGCTCCTGCCATGAAAACAGCACTCCCCCACCAACCCCAATATCATGTAAATAAAAAACAAAAAACAAATTAAGAATGTAAATTCTCAGTAGAATACATAGTAGGAACTAATATTTGACCTAGAGAAATTTCTTTAGGTGATGTTGAAAGTGCAGAGTGATCAGGGGTGTTCCATTGCTATCAATTGTCGGTGCATGGTTAATTTTGTCCACGCACAATACTATTGGTTCAGAGACAAAACAGTCTATGAGGGACCCACTATGACCTTTCTACGATATAGGTTAGGGCGAAGTTTACAAGACTTTACAAAAGGTTTGGCTACTGTTAGTACCGTACACTCGGTGAAAAGGGTTACAAAAGCCACTATATCGAGTAGGAGGGCAAAGTAGATAGTAGTACACCGGTTATAGGTTTCCCTCGCTAAACTCCTTTTTATGTGTGAGATCGTCCAGTCGTGGGCTGCAACGGTGGTCGGGAATCGAAAATAATTCAGCTACGATATCTATCACGGCAGTTGTCCTGCTCTTGTCTGCCGTCGGTATTATACTAGCACTCTGAAGTTTTAACTTTAGACTTCCATCCCTGAACCTTCCGGCTGCCCAGCTATGTGCTCCGTGCTCGAGCATGCACCCAAATATTGCCCCCCTCTCTTTCATCCTATCACGCTTTAGCATAACAGACAAGAGAAGGAACTGAGGAGACAGCAAACAAGACATCAAAAAATCCCGTGGCAAGCAACAAACTTGGTAGAGGTTTTATTGCCCTCCGCCGATTCACTATCCCTTTTACCGTGTCACACATATCCATCCAATAAAGAAAGCTCTGAGGTGTCGTTAGAGTCGCACACTCAATATTAGGACAACCCCCCCGCGAAAAAGTATTTTCCGATATCATACTCAAGTCGCCGGATTGCTGTGTCATTTCCAATTATGGAATCGCTCATCCTCGGGTATTTTGGCCAATAAAATTTGTTGGGAAGCAATAGTTACGTGCTAGCTCAGAAAGCTCAGAACCCCAAGAACCAAGACTGCCGTACCTTGGCTTCAGA
>Ga0307509_10002636_pt1 | contig 28684 bp, 32 predicted proteins | sample 10_EM_MG_FD_202245 | JGI IMG/M metagenome (GOLD analysis project Ga0307509, IMG submission 202245) | Populus trichocarpa ectomycorrhiza microbial communities from riparian zone in the Pacific Northwest, United States - 10_EM | ecosystem: Host-associated > Plants > Roots > Unclassified | place...
TGGAATAATATAGTTTTACACTACGTAGGGGCTACTTTTCCTCTTGCCTAAGCGAAACTCCTTAAGAGTTTTACTAAAACCATAAGGACGACTGGAACACAAGGGGGTCATACAGTCGGAGGGCGTGCGCCAAGTAGTCTGAGAATCGTATCCTGCTCTTTTCGCGCGAGCCTCAAAGAGAGTTTGTAGTAGAGTTCTCTCCTGCGCTCGAGGGAACTCTGCATGGTCATAGCAGAGTGTCGTATCCCAAAAACAAAGTAAAATCTGAATATCTGGCTGCCGTGCCCGTGCTGCCCTAACGCGTCCGCCAGAAACGGGTTTTCTACTTCCAAATATCCGCGCATCGAGATTCCCATCACGCTTCTCATCCGATCCAGCTTTCTGACACCCCCAAAAAGCAAACAATTCAACGAAGACCTTCCAAATCGGGGGGTACCCCCCCCCGTCCCCGGTACAAATTCACAAGACGGTTAGGAGGCGAAACCTGCAATCAGAAAAACCGATCGCGCAGCGATCACAGGTGAGCCTCCAACCGGCGCGGGACTAGACTAGCCAAATTCGGGCGTACCTTTGGATCCGTTGAACTGTAACTTCTGCTGGTGGTACGGCCATTTATCAAGCCTCCAGCAAGGGGGAAGGGAAAGGGCGGGACTCGGGTGGCTTTCTGTTTTACGTAATCGTGATCTTTACATCTCTTGCAGGGTCTCTCTTGTCCAATATTATAGCGCTATGTAAACGCTCGTGTTACCAAACCGACCGTACGGTTGAGTAGTATGTCAGGAAGATCAGGTCGACATGTTGGTTCGCGTTGCAGTTTCTGTGGTATGTACTTTGTCGGCGGTAACCGGACAGTTGGTGCAGGATTCTGCAGCGTCAGCAAACCGCCCATGGAGTCACTAGTCCCGTTGGCACTCGCTGGGGGGTTTCAGGTGTCAGACCCGTCCCCTTCCCCGAAGCCAGCAAGTAGTTCGGATTCGAACAATCTGCTGGCGTGTGTCAGATCGAGGGCGACGAAACATCCCATTTCCTTCGGGGTCGATCACTTTTCAGCGGGGAGGCTACGATCGACAGTAGTTCATGAAGGAGGTTTTGTTTGAATTTGAAGGTTGCCGCGGGTGAAAGAAATCCTCTACGTTGAGATAGAGCGGGTAACTGTCCACGAGGCTACACCATTTCCGTGGGAGTCTAGGTCCAGCAACTTGTTGAGGAAACTGTCAGGACCCCATCGCGCTGCGGGCATTGTTTCTAAACTGCGCACCCGGAATCGCAACATGGTGCGAAACCGAGCAGCAGTGAAAGGAGAGGAATGGGACCCACTAGGGCTGACAAAAAACAAAGCGCTGCCAGGATCCCAACCGCCAATAACGGAGTGAATAAAATTGTATGCGACCTGGCTGTTTCCGCCAGGAGCCTGAATGGCGACGACAAAGACCGCCGCCCACCGAAGCCAATTGGCCGTCAAGGCGTCCTGGCGCTCGAATCATCACAGCAGGTCTGAGTCCATGGTGGGGCGGTCGGAGAGACCCCATGATCCGAACTCCGCACCTCCGAGCGATCGAAAAAAGTGTCGATCAGTTCCTTCCCACCAACTCTCCGTATATCCCCTCCAACACCTCCTTCCTTCACCGCCCACTATGTTATCTGGGGGCAAAAGGCGGGCTCTAACAACGGACGATCTGATGCGTCGCCAGGAGTTGGGCCCGCGCAAACGGCAGAAACGTACCAGAGACGAAGACGAGGACAGCATACTGTCCTCCGATAGTCCCGCTTCCGGAGAAGATTCACAGTCCGAGGAACCATCCGTACTGGACGAAGGCGAGGATTGTCAGGACTTTCCACCCGAAACTTCGGTGCAGGATGCTAAAGAAGACACCATACCCTCCCGGTTTTCGTTCAAGCACCGCCAAGACACTACTACAGGGAAGGCCGAGGTCCCACCACATGTCCCTTCTCTACCTCGGACCTTTGCGGGGATGGGGGTGTCTTCGTCACTCGTCTCCGCAATGAACAAGATGTCAATACATACACCCACCGAGATCCAGGCTGCTTGTATTCCCCCGCTACTTAACGGCACGTGTTTGTCTTACTCAACGCCCTGACATTAATGCTGAGGGTTTTGGCAAGGTAGGGATTGTATAGGGAACGCGAAGACTGGTTCAGGAAAGACCATCGCTTTCGCAATTCCTATCTTACAGCGGCTTTCCCTCGACCCGTATGGCATCTTCGCCTTGGTTCTCACACCCACCAGGTGACCATCATCAACCCGCTGGCTTCCGTGTCAAAAGTGCCTGAACTATTTTCGCAGGGAACTAACCCTGCAGATATCGGAGCAGTTCGCCGTTCTAGGAGCTTCATTGAACATCCGAACAGCGGTGGTCGTAGGAGGGATGGACATGATCGCTCAAGCTTTAGAGCTCGAGAACAGGCCTCACGTTGTGGTCGCGACCCCGGGGCGTATCGTGGATCATCTCAAGAGTTCGCACGGTGGATGGGATCTCTCCAGGATTAAGTTTTTGGTAAGGAATTGCTGGTCTATCCCATTTTTCTGGGACTAACATTAGCTCCTAGGTCCTGGACGAAGCTGACAGACTCCTCACTCCAACGTTCACGCCGGAGCTGTCATACCTTTTCAACATTTTGCCAAAAGAACGACAAACGTGCTTGTTTACCGCCACCCTCACCCCCTCGATTGAATCCATCGCGGAGGCTCCCCCGAGACCTGGGAAACAAAAACCGTTCATACACCGCATGACCGATGCGTATGTTCCGATCTGGTTCAAACCTCCATTTCCTGGCCCTGATCCGTCTCGTCCAGGATCGAAACGGTGTCGACTCTACAGCAAAACTACATCCTCACACCTTCTCACGTCCGGGAACCCTACCTTTTCTATCTCCTTACCCACCCGCCGGAATCTATCGTCCATCTTCGAAGAGGCCCCCCAGAGCCTACACCGAAGAAGTCAAAGAAGTCCGCGGCGAAGGGGGATAAGAAGAAAGCCAAATCCACATCAGCGGAGGAAGAGATCGTCCAGCCTCCACCGACAATCATCTTCTGCGCCCGCCCCCGTTCCGCCGCGTACCTCACGTACTTGCTCAAGTCTCTCGGCATCAGGAGCACCGCACTTCATTCTCGTTTGACCCAGCGAGAGCGGCTCACTTCGCTATCGCTGTTTCGGTCATCGGTTATTCCCGTTCTGATATCGACGGACGTCGGTTCGCGTGGTTTGGATATCGAAGAGGTAGCTTTGGTGATCAACTGGGACATCCCCTCTGAGCCGGAGGAATACACTCACCGGGTGGGTAGGACCGCCAGAAAAGGTAGGGGCGGTGTGGCAGTGAGTTTCGTAACGGAGAGGGACGAGGAGAGAGTGCTCAAGATTGAAGCGAGGATTAGTACGTGGTCAACTGTTCATTGCCTCTTGACAGATCCTAATCGATGTGCTGGCAGATACGAAATTGTCAGAGATGCTGCTACCCGAGGAGCGGGTTCTCGAAAAGCTAAACGCCGTGTCGACGGCCAAACGGCTTGCAAATATGGTTAGCTTCGTTTCCCTTCCGATTAACCTTCCTCGCCCTATTCCTTAGTGAACATTTGAAACAGGAACTGCATAACTCTAATTTCGGAGAACGGGAGGAGATCCACAGGATCAAAAAGGAAAAGCGTAAATCCGATCTTGCTGGGTGAAATGATGGGCCCCACGACCTATGGGGAACTTGGATTATTCCTTGTGAGCGCGGTCATTGTCGTATGGGTCCTCTCGACAGGGAACATGCGTACGTGGGGGTCGAGTGGTATTGCAAGACAGGAGCCCCATGTATTTCTTCGCTCGTGTACTGCGTGTCCGGTTCTGTAAAAATACATGATAGAAACAAACGAAAACATGCTCAGAATCGAGAGACAGGGGAAAACAGACCGACGAAACTATTGCAAAGAGAACAAGAAACCGGAAGAGCGACGTGAGGAGGCTGGGAACGGACAACGCCCCGCGGCGCCCTTAAACAATAAAGCGACAATGTGAAAGGTCCGAAAGACGAGACGTGTTCCGTATGTGCAGTTTAGGACAACAGATACGGACGATTGGTAGACCGTTCGAGATTAAAGTGGCCAGCGGAAATGTACATCAGGTGCGTCGACCGTACATATACTTAAAAATGTGGAATGGTGACTATAGTGTGTGTAGGGGTCAATGGGGTTGAAGTGCGAGAGGGGTAGGAGACCGACGGTGGATGGAATAATCGGCGTGGGAGACTTGGGTGGACGGGTGGTGAATAGTGATGAGAGTGGCGAGCGGCAGGCGAGTTGTTGGAATCCCGTGTATTATCCAACAGTTCGCGTATTGAGACTGGCTGGAGGTAAAGTGTAGTAGGTTTGGTGGAGAGGGAGAGAAAGAACCGCGATGGCGGAGAGGCCCGGAATTCTGTAGTTATTGTCGTAGCTTATGACGCAACGGTCTGCGATCAAAGGTTGCGGATCATACACTTGGGTCCGCGTTTTTTTCGTCACAGCGGGTATAGAGCGAAGGGGTTCGACTAGATTGTCCTCTGGACATCGAAAACGTGAGACACGGGCTCGCGGGAAATCAAAGACACCCGACCTTCACGTTCGACCATTCTACAACGATTTGTTTCACCCGGTGCTTCAGGCTGTTCTGGCACAGCTGACAGCTGAGGTGGTCTTGCAGTGTTCCGAGGGCCGAGTTGATGGCGCTGGTGGAGAGATCTGATAAACGATATCAAGGCGAATGAATTGCCATCCGTTTTAGCGAAACTGTACGACGCGACAAACCTGGCCGTGCGTCCCATGCGAGATAAGCTGCAGCCAGCGCCCACGCACGCGTAAGCTTCTTCTGTTCCGTGAAGTCGCACTGTGGAGTCGGGCCATGTAGAGTGGGTGGGGTGAACAGAAGCCTCTTCAGTGCTTCGTTTCTGCCGAGATGCAAGAAGAAAAGGCGCTTGAGGTAGGTAGGTCCGATTTGGGTAACAATCTCGTCCGTCAATGTTGCCAACTTGAATGACATCAAATGGGGCGAGATCGCGACCGCCAACTCGTGCAACTCGTGTTCTGCAGAGACAGCGTAGAGTTCGATGGGATGGAGTGGAGCCCTTGATAGAATGAGGTCGTACAGGCACGTGTCGGGAGTTGCAAATGACGTCATAACAACACCATACCGCTTGAGGGCGCTGACGGCCTTCGATATGATGTCGATGGAAGGGCAAAAATGGGAGCACGGGATCGCGTAGAGGAGGTGGAGCACGATGTTGAGAACGTGGCTATCCTCTAGCACTGAGATCGCCGTCTGGGAGCCGTCATCCGAGGTTGGTGACACTGGGTACGGTGGAATGATGGAGTTGAAGGAGTTTGCGGAAAACTGGAGAAGGGCCGTGCTATGGACATAGAAGAAGACGGAATCTGAACTGAGCAGCGTCATATCCTGGGGGTGTGACTGGCCAAGGTCAGCGCCGGGATAGAAGGTGGTCGAGACCGAGACAACGGTCACGCTCTCCCCGGAATAGGGCGAGAAGATCTCCGAGGCCTGTAACGGGTGGAGGGCCAAAGTAAGGTTAGCGCCGTAGGGGGAGGCGGACGAAAAACGTACGGGGGGTGTGGGAACCTGTTGCTGCATGTCCGGTGTGATAACTTCCGGCGTGAGCATCTCGCGCGACAGATACAAAAAGGCCGCAGCAGAATCGGATAGAGAGGATTCCATCGTTTGCTGGTTCATGGGAGAAAGTGGCCAGAGGGAAGACGAAGGGAGGGACGAGACAATGGTGAAGGGAATAAGACCGAAGTAGAAAGAGTTCCCCCTCAAAGCCACGGGCTAATATGTCCACTGATTGTGGTAAACACTTACCATAAAAGGAACCGGCTCGTGGTCACTTCTCTCATCCTTTCGATGTGCCTCTCACGGCGTTCAATATGTCGGTAAGTAAGTATCGCCATCGGAACCTGCCGTCATACACGTTCGGCTCTCGTAAAGGGGGGTCGAGGCCAGTCCCGTCTCAGCTAAACATGTCGCGAACCGCCGGCCACGAAAATGAAATGTCGTGAGCCAGTGGCACTCGCGGCACCCACACGGTTCGATGGACGAGTACGCTCGCCACTGCGAGGAAAGCTCCGTTGGTGGTGCTCTAACCGAGTATTACCCGACCGGTATGTATCTTATCCGCCGTAGTTACCGCAAGTAAATGGGATTTTGACCGACAAGCGGTGAAGTAATGTGGGCGCGGAGACGAGTGAGCATCCCGGTACAGCAGGAATGACCGCTACGACATCGGGAAAAGGGTACCAAGCGAGACCGGTGCGGGGAAAAGTGCAAAAGAGTAGGGAGTGGTCCCAAAGTTTGCTGATGCGAACCGAGGATCTTTTTCGAACAAAGCCGGGGGGCACCGCGTGCTAACCCAGTGCACTCTCGTACAATCATTCACCGTCTATTGGGGGTACTCCTGAGCACCAAACGGATGTATTTCTATTCCCACGATGTGCCACGGCGACATCGGGTGGAGGGTTCGATCGCTTCTGGATCTTCCGCGTTTGATTCACTTCTGGCAAAGTTATCAGCGCCTAGCCGGACACTTGCCGAAAGCTTTTCGACCACTTTTCCCGCCCGCCCCATTTAGAAGCGATCGGGACTGCTGATCGTGGTGCTCCGCCCGGACCCGGCCCTGAACAGTAAGCACGGCCTGTGAGCAGTCGATTCCTCCCGAACACCGGGGAACTCTTACCCCACCAGCCTCAAGAACCCCGTCGATCTCAAGCCGTTTACACAGGCGCTTGGCGCACCGGATTGAACGTTTCAAGGTGGCATATTCCCTGCGGGTCCGCCGTGTGACAGGCGGCCGAGATCCTCCCACTCTCTGATGGAAATGGATTTCCAAACATTTAATTGCTAATCAACATCAGCGGGATCCTCCATCTCGCCTCACCGACGGGCGCTAGTGCCAAAAACCGAATGGTCTTTGCCTTACGCGGGCGGGTAGTGCGATGTTAGAGGTGGGATGTTTTGGTGATGAATATGCGCAGCCTCTGGCAGGCAGCACCTGACGGTGTGCCATCCAGGCGTATGGAAGCGGGGGTGAGTCGTCATATTTACACCTCCGACCGAGAACGTACCGACTTCCCCCTACACCCAGGTTATATATCCACACCACGCCCTGGGTGAAGTGATGGACTCGCACACCCGCCTATGAACCGATGAGTCGGACACGAGCTACAGGAGGGCGAGTGCCGAGGTGGTCACCCAGTATTTGCTGAAATTGAGTGTCTCGAGCGCGATGGACCCGCCCCGCCAGGTTCGGCGGGTATCAGAGCTTCTGGGGTTGCTGGCTCAGAAACCCAAACGGTTCGAAAGGTATCCAGGCTCAGGCACAAAACTCACCTAAAATATTTTGCGCCAAACTCGCCCCCGCCTTCGCCAGGGTCCTCGCGATTTCTAACTGCCACCGAATTTACCACAACCCATTGAGAAAGCATACCCCCTCTTCCGTTCTGCCTGGCCCTGGCTGGAGAGCTCCAGACGTGATGGAAAAGGGTCCGATGCCGTTATCTATTGAGAAGGTATATCACCTCCCTCGTTCTTCCTGGCCCCCGGCTGGGGAACTTGAGAGATGGCGAGTAAGGGTCCGTTGCCACCAAATCGTCTCAACGGTAGACCGCCCCCTGAGCGCGATAACGCCGCCAAATACGACAAGAACACGGTGGGAGGTTGGGTCGGTTCGCAACGACACTAGTGTGGAGAACGCAATGTAAATGTCAGGAGAGGCCACAAGACCGACCACTTCCAGTGAAGGAGGGAGTGAAGTCATGGAATGATCTAACCTTTCCCAGCGACCACCACCATCTAAAGTTAGACCGACGATCACCTGGTTAAAGCGCGACTCGCTACACGCCAACCCCTGCTAGCGGTAGTACACGATTATTTGATTGAGTCACAATTCGACCACACTCACGGCGCAAAACGGTCATGTACGCGATAACCTCACCGAAACGATGCTGTAATGGCGATAAGCAATTTGTCGCGGAGAGTATGAGTGGCGAGCACTTCTCCACGCACCGGGCCATCTGACATGCGAGCCTCCATCCAGACCGTATCAGCGTGACCCCAACCGCAGATACGAGTGTCACATCGTGCCACAAGTAGACAACCAAATCGAGGGGGTAATTGCTTCTGACCTGATCGCGGACAGCGCCGCAACTCCATCCCACACCCCGGAGCACACGGAGAGCCACGGGTGATCCGAACGCACTTCCTACAGGGCGCGGGCGCGAGCACGGTCGAGAATCGGGATCATCGTTGGGCTGCCCTGATGGAGAAGCGTCACCGGGTGGAATAGAAACACGTTGTGGGTACGTTCCCAGCGGTGTAAACCGTTGTTCCAGTCAAATACAAATGAACTTCGAGTAACGGTTTCCGAACCAAGGCGTGAACGAAGACCCTGGACCCATGTGAATGCGAGAGTTGAGGGTGCCAAGAGGATTTTTCCCTTCGAGGGTGAACGAGCGGGGGGGGGGGGGGAATACGGACAGGGATCTGGAATGGGATTGACCCAGTGCCTGCTAAGAGTAGATTCAGGGTGACTAATTGCCTCGTGAGTGCCCCATATTGCGTTATGCAGGCGAGGAGGGCATGCATTCTAGAACCGTTATGGATATTAAGTTCAGCGGTAAGACGCATGCATCTGTATGAAACGTGTAAAAAGCACAGTACCCGGTGCCCCGGCCCTTGCGTGTATCAATTCTTGTACGTACCAATACCAGCTGTGATTGATGTTATTTCGTATGCTTCGGAGCGGAGGTGGAAATCGAGCTCGCGGGCCCCCGGCCAGCCTCAAGGCGAAGCGGACGTTCGGCGTGGCTGTCGCCTCGTTCGTCCAACGGGGAATCTGTTTTTTTACTTGGGGTGGCCTGTGGCTAGTGGTATTTCGTGTGTTGGCGAGGTGAGGGTACCGGGTTGAGAGGGAGTCACAGACAAGTGTTGGTGATCGTGACTTGTCGTGATGTAGTTGCCTGGAAGTCCTCGAGCTAAGCGCCCACTTCCAATCTTGTACCAGACACTCTCCGTGCCTCACCAGTAATGGAGATCAGCGAGCTGACCCAACTCATCGCCGACCACCTGCCCCTCAACAGTCCGAAGAGCCTCGTATCGCTCACCCCCACCTGTCGGGGACCGGAAAAACGGACGCTCGGCACCTCGTCTTGTGGTCAAAACAATCCCAGTTGGAGATTCTTGTGAGTAACCTACCACTGGGCGCTCTATCCCCCTTTCAGTTACCACCCACAGGTGTGTAATACCGATTGTCAGCTAGCTCGTTCTGATGGATTTTTTCATCCCACAAGGATTGAATGCGTCCTGGATGCGTTGGCTCGACTTTGATCGCGGTTCCAGTCTTCCAGAAGAGGCTATTCGCATGGTGTTGGTCAACTCACCAAGCGGAATCCTCTGTCCTGGCATGCAGAAACTGACTTGGGAGCACAATCTTCCCCCCTCCCTTCTTCCGTCTTTTTCACTCCCCTCACCTGACAAAGTTCTCGTTCATATACTCGTCCCTTGGGAATGAGGTCTCGAATGAGGTCCCTTCGAGTATAACATCAGTTGTCCTGGGACTGGAAACTTTCGCAATCTGCCTCCTCCTCCACAGTTTCCTCCATCGTCCTCCAAAGTGGACCCTCTCTCATCGAGCTATCCGTACCAGCCACCTTGTCGGATGTCGGATGCGGGAGTCCAACACGCCGTGTGACGTCCCAAACTTACCGCACAGAGAACGTGGAATGGGTCACCTAGGACACCCGACTCGACACTTGGAGCTATACCGGGAGCATCACTTAAATGGCTTGCTCTTTTCGAGACAACCGCACATCGCACTTCCTCAGGACAAGACACATACACACCGTTGCATTGTGGGCCAAAACTCACTGCTCTGAATTCTTGGATGGGAGTGTCAATCGGTGCAGCTTTCGTACCCCTATCACGCTATTCCGTGGGTTGGTCGGGCTTGCGCTGCGACCACTTGCCCGGCACAGGTGGGTGTACCTTCTGCTTGACGGACGATGATATTGCGGGGATCGCAACGGCGTTCCCTAGCTTGGCGGATGTCTCGATCAGCACGTATGCCCTGCCAATTCATGCCGAATCACCGTCTCCTCCCTCCTCTTCCTCTTCATTCGCTGCACCAATTTGGGGTACGCAGAGATCCACGTCAATACGACGAGTCATCGCGGAGACCTCGGGCCAACGGCGAAGAGCCCCACGGCCCCGTGCCTTGTGTGCGCTTCCAAGGTGTCAACTCACGTAGCTGTCAGTTTCGTGCACTCCGTTTCCGATAGAAGAGGAGGAGCATGGGCGGGCGGCGATGGCGTTTTTCAGTATTTTCCCACGGAATGCCACGGGATTTTCAGGCAAGCCGCGAGTTTTGATGAGCTAGCTCGAAACCGTGAATAGGGAATGAAACCCCAGATCATCTGTTCCCGCCCTAAGTAAGATGTTAACCTCAGTTCAGGACTGCTCAAGCCGTTGTTCTTACATGGCCACAGATGTCACCATGTTTACATGTCCATAGTAATATACCATTCCGACCAACCTGGAGGGGGTTGGTCGGTGACAAAAAAAGATCAGAACCGGCGAGAGCGACGGCAAGCCCGATGACGACGACAGATGTCGCCGGGCAGCGGCCATGCTAGTGATGACACCCTGTCGCATTATTACTGAACCGAACCTTGCCTTTGCCACGCGGTGACACGCTCCCCTACACCCTGCCCGGCTGTGGTTCGCCGCCCAAATAATGCCCAAATCATTTGACTTACCCTGTCTCGCATAGATGGGTTCCCTTCTACTTGAGGTCGCGTAGTATAGATTAGGTTTAGACCCACATGTCCCATGAAGGAAGGTGTCGAGCCCTCAATTTCCGTCGATGAGGTGGTTGCCTGGGTCACGAACGGGGCGCCAGGGGACAGTGGATAGCTCGGACGACGAAGATATCGACGGCCCCGGTCACGACGACTCCCACAGCCCGACGCATGCCTAGGAGCTGCGCAATTTGTTACCTCCTCTTGGATGCGGTGGATGGCACCACCTAAAATAACACGTTTAAAGATTCTGGATAGAAAATTTTACTCGTCCCACTCATCCCAACTCCAAAAAAACTATGACCGATCCGAGCTGGCGGTGGATCCCCCGATGACCAGTGACACTGGCCAAAAAACCGGCGGGCGGACCCCCGATGACAACGACCAACCGGGTTGGTCGGAATGGTACAGTATGCAAGGTTCATCGAGAGTCCGGGCATTTTAGTGGTCGGTCCATGTAGAAACACCCATCGTATCAAGCTTCGATCCCAGACACCGTTGTACACTTTCTTCTGTTTTGATATAGGTAAAGGTCGAGTATAGAATGTGTAGTTGAGTATGTGGCCCGGCCGCTCCACATGACACTTATCTCGAAGGCTGCAGGCCTGACCCATTATACTGGTAAGATCTCCCATGTATCCCCCTCAAACTTGGCCGTCTCCCGAACACGACATCATGGACCAAACGTGCACTCGGAGAGCCGCCATCATTAGTGGGGCAAGGGAACCGGAGATTCAAGCTCTCCGAGTGTCACGTCGACGATGGTGAGTTGCGCGAGCGTTGTGGTAGGCACCGAACGCGGGGAGGGGCATCGTGGGGCCTGCTGATGGTTGTGGGCGTAATGGAATGTGTGAAGGACGAGAGGGGAGATATGTACGAGTCGTAGTACGGCGCAGCGAGCGATGGTGGACGTTGAAGTTGGAGTCGAAAGTGTAACTCCGTCGACTCTCATGTCATGATGTCGTCTGTACTTCCTTCAAGAACTTCCTGTTTAGGAACTTCCGTCACCGCTTGGAAATCTCAAGCTTGGACGTTGGTAAGTTACCCGACTGTGATCGCAATCCGACATTTGAGATGAAGGTACGCGACGATAGACGAACGACCAATTGAGCACCTTGGGGTTTTTGCTGGCATTCGTCTACTAGGCGCGCGCCTTGGACGTTTGGATACCCGTGTTTTGGTCACGATCACCTCGAGGCACCTCATGCGCCCGCCACGATGGCACCTCCGACGACCAGTGCAGGCCGCTCAAGGGGACCCATGCCCACGATATCAAGTATGGCTACCCACTATCGCGCTTAAATGACTCTGACCTCCACCCCATTTGCACCATAGGAACGAGCCACTTCACCCGCGTGATGACCGTTTGGCGTCGTTGGCGCGGGGGCAAAGCTAAGGTGGATAGCCAACTCGATAACCCACCTCCAGTGGCGTGTACCACGCACGAATTAACCCAACCCTTCCCATACGATATCGTGGAAATGATCATCGCCCACCTCGCCCGCGACCCGGACACTCTCAAGGCGTGTTCGTTGACTTGCCGCTCCTGGTATACCGTCGTGGCCCCACACCTCCACCATACCCTCACACTCAGGGGGAAGGGGCGTAGCTCAGCTCATGACCAATCGAATCAGCCATCCAATCGTGGCCAACCGAACCCGCCAGACACTCGTGACAAGCTGAAGCCGCTATCCAAGCTGCACCAGCTCGGTCTAATGCCCCTCGTCAAAGAGATTCGAGTGGAACAATGGGGTGACACGATTGCTTGGTTTGTCCCTCTGGCATTCAACCCCCGCGACTTGGATCACCTTTCCGCCTTCACGAACGTTCAAACTCTGAAAATTCAAGAATTGGACATCGACCGCTTTATACCAGGCATCGAGCGATATTTCGGGCAATTCTCGTCGACACTACGATCCATCACGTTGTACAACCCGCATTGTACTCCTCAACAGCTATCGCATTTCCTCTCCCTCTTTTCGAATCTGGATGACGTCGGGGTCCGGGACGCCCGTGCCTGCATACCCAACGGAATCGTCTCCGACACAGAACTCGTTCCGTTCTCCGCTCCGAAACTGCGAGGGCTGCTGGCGCTTTATGACTTCCATTGGGTCGAGACTTGGACCCACCTCGTCGCTTCGTGCGGTGGCCTGCGGTTCCGTTACATGGACGTGCGCAAAGGTGCAAGCTGCGCACCTTTCCTGTTCGAAGCGTGCGCTGAGACCCTGGAGAGCCTCCGATTCAACATACCGGTTGCCTCAGATAGTGAGTGATTCTGTGTTGGTTTATCCACGTGTTCGAGCTGATGATTGGCAGGACCATTCCCAGTCTCTGAGCTCAATCTATCGCGGCTCAAAGTCCTCCGATCCCTACAAGTCGGGGCTTGGATACACGAGTCCCGCCTAGGAGACCGCCGTCATACCATGATGATGGAGGTATTCTCGACAATCACGTCCCCCACGTTCTCCGAGATCGTCATCGCCCTCGGGCGCCACGAGACTGGCTTGGCCTGTGGACTCTCATTCTTTGAGGCACTCCACATGATGTATGTGATCAGGCCCTTCAAATTGGTGTTTTTACTCGAGGTCTCGTATTTTTTGGAGGCACGGCGGGAGTTGGAGGAAGCTCTAGCCTCTGTGACTGCGAGAGGTCGCTTCGATTTCCTCAACTCCCCACCCACCATCCGTTGAGCGCGGTTTGTCCTACGACGATGGGCCACATCGTCCCCTACCGTTAGATCCTATTCATGTACGCCCTATGCCACCCCAAGTATTACGGAGTTATGATGTACGACACTGACCCCGCCTCCGTACGATCAACTACCATTGGGGGGGGGATGCGTAACGCGAGCACTCAAAAAAATCTCAACCTAACCGCCAGTCCCCACGGTAGAAATTTCTTGGATCCTAGTCAAAAAACGATCGAAAATCCCGCTGTAAACGATTGAGCCGAGAACAAGGACGCCGATGGTGAATGACCCGTCGGAAGGGCGGTCCAAATATCTCAAAGCTGAGAGCGAGCGTTAATCCTCTCAGCAAAAACAACGGGTGACGGAACGGTCAAATATGATCCGATTTCTACAGCATTCGCCAACGGTGAGTACGTGTGTGTTACATTTCGTCATGATCAAGAGTCCGAGGGGGGGGACGAAATTGATCCGGCCGTCAGTTGCAAAACTCGTAGCAATGCTGTGAAGGCGACAAAGAGCGCAAGCCGCCCCAGAGAACCTTTACGTTCGTTGATGATTGGGTCCCCACCACCTCCACCCGTGAACCAGTCGAACCTCCTGCCAAGGTACCGGATTTCGCCCCTCTCCAACATCCCTACAGTCCTTCCAATCTCACTCACCATCCTGATGAAGGCGCTCGCAACAACCGCAACAGCGTATTTGGGGCCAGTGACGGTGCACTGTTGAAACTCCCAACGGTCGTAATCCGGGAGAGCTGCTCCGTGGACGGAATGGGCCACATTTGCCGCGACCACGGCGACCACTCCACAGAGGGAGAGGGAGACGCACTTCTCCGATTGGGTGGGATCGAGGGGGGCGAGAAGACCAAAGAAAAATGCGAGAGAACAAAGGAGAAGGGTCTCGCCGCTGCTCGGAGCAAAATCCCGGTAACGAAACTGTGGATAGAGCGCAGCAAGGGCTCCATCTCCCCTTCCCCATCCGTAGAACCTCTGGAACCCAGGTTGTCCGTTGTTCCACCAAGGGTGAGTGACAACAACTGCTGGAGCGGCGTGGAACCCTCCACCCCCCTGACCATTTTTGGCGACCATCCAGTCCCTTTTCCTTCGACAGAAATCAATATCTTCTCCCCCGCCGGTCTTCGGGAAGATCAGGCTGAAGTCAATACCATCCGCATTGCGTCTGGCGATCAAATTCGCAGTCACTCCCCACGGGAGGTCCCTATCCTCCGGTCTCTTGCGCGCGATATCCCAAAAGTACGTGACGTCAGCGAGATGGATTGCGGTCGCGAATATGTTGGTAGCGGTGGGGAATTTAGAAGTCCCGATGAATCCAACAACGTTGGGACGTTCTCGAATAACCTTTGCCGCTTGGACCAACAGGTCTTCGTTAGGGGTGACATCGTCGTCAAGAAAATGAACCCAGTCGGCAGCCGACTCCTTCATACCACGATTTCGCGAGGCCGAAGCACCGAGGTTGGCCTTGTTCACACGGATGCGAACAAATGGATCGGCGCCATACTTCTCCTCCAGAAGGTGTATCGAAGGAGAGTTTGGGTTGTCGACGATGATTACGAACATGGCGGAGCAGGTCTCCGGAGGGCGCAGCTGTAAGATCCGGTCGAGGAACCTGATATCGACACGATAGGAGGGGACAATGATGTCCAGTGTGATCAATTTCTCGACGGATGGTGCCTTCTTTGAAAGCCAGCCTCCCACTGCAGCGACGGCTTTGTCGAGGGTGCCAAACGTCCAATCTGATGTGGTCCTTTTGTCGTAACGCGCTCCGCCACTTCCACCTACCCCGTTCTCAACCCGAACCTCGATCATCCTGGAGCACCCCCAACGTCGATAGAGCTGGAAGAGGAAAGGGTCCCCATCCTGGTTGAAGAAGACCTCCGGGACAACGAGGCCGCCGAAGATCTCCATGTGGGTCCTGTGTACGACAGGGAAGGTTGGCATCCCTGGGAAAGTGGTATCGGTGAAGACTACGCAGCCGAAGCCGAAGGGAACTCCCTTTTCGTTTTCGAACCGCTTGAATTCCTCCTGGATCTTCCTCATCCATCCCTCGTCCTTCAGAGTGACATCATCTCCAAGAAGGATGAAATAGTCACATCCATCCTTGAAGGCGCGTTGTGCACAGTCGCGCCAGTGAGCACAGACGTGGCCTTTCTCGTGGTTCGCTACGATGGTAACGACGTCGATGTCCCCAGCCTCCCTCAGAGCGGCCTCCGCCCTCTGCTCCGGGCCAAGGAGGAAGTGATCGTCGTGATCGATGGAGAGGTAAATCGCAAATCTGAAGGGGGTGACACCAACCGCATGTGTGTCCCGGTAGGTCGTCGCCACTAGCGACCGTGCGAACTCGGCGAGGTTCTTCAGGCACACCTCTCGCGAGTGAGAACCGCGCGAAGTCACTGGGAGGAGGATGGCAAAGCGAGGAGAATCTTTGGTGAGATCCAGCACGCGGCTCGCCTGTAGCTTTCGTAGAGTAGCAAACTGCTCTTCGCGAGGAAGATGTCTGGTTCGCTTTCGGAGCTCCTCGCCAATCCAATCACCGGTGACTTTCATCCCAGCCTCCAAGGAATGCTTCGGCCGCCAGCTGAGCTCCTTTTCTGCGAGTTCGTTGTTGGAGTTACGCGACGCCACCCCAATCGTATTCACGCCAGGGAGTTGGTATTTTTGGGAGCTGCATCGGACGTTGACCGGTGGGGAAGCAGCACATCGAAGGGCGATATCCGCAAGTTCACGAATGGTGACCGAACGATCGGACCCAATATTGACCGGTCGCGGGTACCCGGATTCGAGAAGGCCGACGACTCCATCCACGGCATCGTTTATGAAGAGGAAACTCCTCCGTTGATTTCCGCTTCCCCAAATCTCGAACTCCGGACGCTCGACGCCATGGTCGCGGTGGAGGGTAGTGCCCACAAGCGCCTTTCGAAGCAAAGCTGCGGGAGCTTTCTCACGTCCGTTATCCCAAGCCCCACGGGGACCGTAGACGTTATGAAAACGGGCGATCTGGATAAGCATATCATTCTTCAACGACAGGAGAAACTGCTCAGCGTTGAGCTTCTCGGTCCCGTAGAGGCCTTGAGGGTTTGAGGGGTAGACGTCAGACTCGCGGAGGGAGACGTCTTCGGACTCGTTGGATTGCAGATTCCCCGGATAGACGCATGCGGAGGAAGCGAAGAAGAAGCGTGTGACGCCGGCCTCGATGGAGGCGTTCAGGAGATTCACCGTCATTAGGTGATTCTCCAGGTAGATCTTGGATTCGTTTTTTTCGTGGATTGTTCCCATCCCACCCATGTTTGCGGCGAAATGAAGCACGGTGTTGACCCCTGCTACTGCCCGCCGACACACATCAATGTCACAGAGGTTTCCCTCGACAAACTCCGAGTGGATGTCCTCCGGAGATTGGAATGCGGAAGGAGAAATGTCGACGACACGGACGTAATGCCCTTCACTGACGAGGCGTGCGGCGACGTGGCTTCCCTGTAGTGTCTCTGAGTTCGTGGGGATTGCGATAGGTTGCAACCGCCTTACGATAAATCCATGTCCGCCAGTTACAAGAATTTTGCCGAGGGCGAGGTCTTCTAGAGCCATACTGCCAGAGGAAGAGTTGGTTCGAGAGGTTGGGCCGACTGGAACCTTGTGGGTTTAAATACCTCCAAAAAAGTGTGGTGTGACCGAACGCACTTGGAGTTGGCGCTTTTCCCATCAGAGTCTTCCAAGTCGAAAGGTGGGCGGGTCTCTTATCTCTATGGGGACTGCAGCACCTTTTCCAAGGTAGAAGTGTGGCTGGCACACGTAACTCCACCCACTCCAGAGGGTGTGGCCGTGGCGGCTTTCCTAAGTCGTCAAAGAGAACGCCTAGTCTCTCGCCCAAAAAAGTGTGGCGGAAAAACGTACCCGTGGCCGAACATAATTGTAATTGACGCTATTCCCATCAGAGTCTTCCGAGTCGAAAGATAGATGGGGTCTCTTATCTCTATAGGGACTGCAGCACCTTTCCCAAGGTAGAAGTGTGGCTGGCACGCGTAACTCCACCCACTCCAGAGGGTGTGGCCGTGGTGGCTTTCCTAAGTCGTCAAAGAGAACGCCTAGTCTCTCTCGCCCCCCACAATACACCCTGTGCAACGAGAGAGAATGGTAAGCGCAAAGGATGGCTCGAAAGTACGCAGACTAACCTTCAGGCCAGGATCCGACAACAACCCGGTCAAACAATGAATCCAAGGGATACAGATTCACTGAGACTCAAGACTGGTTCTCGGGCAACATTACTCTCTGGACGTCCTTCGTGCCGCTTGTCCGCACTCCTAACCCCCGGATCCTCGAGATAGGCTCCTGGGAAGGCCGTTCTGCGGTCTTCCTCCTGACCTCTCCGCTCTGCGCAAACGGCGGCTCCATCGTATCCATCGACCACTTTGACCTCTTCGCCACGTCAGCCGGAAAAGAGCGTCACGAAAAGGTCCTCCATAACCTCTCCCTTACAGGTCGCCCCTTCAGGGTGATCGAGAAGTTCAGCGTTCCCGGCCTGATGACCCTCCTCGAGGAAGCGACCAAGGGGAAAACCGCCGGCTTTGACTGGGTGTACATCGACGGATCCCACAGGGCGGACGATACATTTCTCGATGCCGAACTCGCTTGGCGGCTGGCGAACGAAGGCGCCATCTTCATCTTCGACGACTACCTCTGGGAGGTTCAGCCCCTCGATAGTCCGCACCACCCAAAGCTGGGCATCGACGCCTTCATGAAACTCCACGAAAACGAGTTCGAGGTCATTTCCTCCAGTTACCAAATGGTCCTTCGGAAGGAAACGAAGATGCACATCGGGTTCCTAGTAGAGAGTTCAGAGTCGGCCGACATCAAAGCGGATGAATTCGGTTACAGCATCAACATCGCCCTCGTGGTTGATAGCGCTTACGCCATGCCGGCGACTGTGACCGTCCACAGTATCACCAAACATTCCTCCCGAAGGCTAACCTTCTACGTCATCGACTGCGGCCTGGGAGTTGAGGACAAGGACCGAATCCTATCATCCATTGCGGAAAAGCCAGAAGTCTCCCTCGTGTTCATCCCACTCAATGGCGACGGTCTCGGCGCTTCTCTAGGCCATGTCTGGGCGAAGGTTGACTTGATTAGCATCCTTCCGGTGGAACGGGTGTTATACGTCGACGCCGACATCTTGGCTCGAGGAGACGTTGGGAGATTGTGGGACACCGACCTGGGTGGGAAGTTACTCGGAGCGTGTCAGGACGTCGGTTTCCCCCTAGGCCACGAGAAAATCAACCGCAGCCCGTACTTTAACGCCGGGGTGTTGCTGATGGACTTGACGAAAATTAGGGGCGAGGTACAAAAGCTCAGGGATATCACAGTGTCGATGCACTCTTCGAAGTTCGGCGAACAGGACGCGCTGAACGTTCACTTCCGGGGAGCTTGGAAGTCATTGAGTCTGGAGTGGAATGCGCAGGGTTTGGGGACCTACGCCGAACTCCGGACAGAAGATAGGGAAGCAGTCAAACTACACGAGATGGCCAACCCGGCACTCGTTCACTTCACTGGACCCGTCAGTCCTTCTCTCCCTTTGGTCTTGAACCCCTACATTCAGCCATGCGTTTCCAAGCCATGGGGGTACGCGAAGGCACGAGGTCATCCATATGTGGAGGAATGGTGGGCCACTCTGAGGGAGACTGCTTGGGATGAATGGGTCGCATCGGATGAGTATCGGGCTTGGTATGATGATGAGAAGGCGAAGGCGAAGGCCCAGGCTGCAAAGGAATTCGACGAAGCGGTCGAGGCTTAGAGGTTCTCAACGTTTGGTATACACATTGTTTCTTTCGTACAGCAAATGAGAACGGTCGGAATTTGAGATTTCGAAGTTCGCAGACGGCAAGGGTCGGATATAAATCGTCCGGGGCTACTCCCGTTCTGTGAGGGCGGGATTCAAATAACGACGTGGAGCCAATGTGAAAAAAAGTACACATCTCCTAGCAGCAAGGTGGAGAACATCCGACCTTGTAGATGCCACTAAGGGATCATGCCAAGGCGGGAGCAGGAGCGGTTATGGAAACGACGTACTGAACCTGTCGAGACTGGCTGGTGGCTCCGACATAGTCGTCCGTTGGACCGATGGTCCAACAAAGTAATCGGTTCCGTCGTGAACCGTGACGGCGTCGGCGTGCCTTATGTTATGTCAGAGCATCGGTCTAGTTCTTGCACTGTACCGGCGATTGGGAGTCGATCAGGAAATGCTGAGTCAGCCCCCATGAGGTTGGAAGCACTCCCGGGATCGACGGTCGAATCCTTTTTTTTTATACCGGCTTGCCTCGCGCACATCGGGTTCAAATGGAGTGGACAACGCTCGTGTCTGGAATAAGCAGTGATTCACTCAGTTGTACGCTCAAAGGAACGTATCGGTGACCGGGTTTGTAGTCCGTAAAGCATCTGTATCCCGGGTGCACAATAGCAGACCTCGCTCTACTCATGTGTTCATATACGGCGCCACCCATGCTCCCCTTTCCACTCGCTATAACAGGATATTTGGGAACCTAGAACACCACTTCAGCACAACGAATCTTCGCGACGGCTTAAGTCAATGGGGGAGAACTGACGGCTCCGTGCGCTTCCAAGGTGACAAGCCCACGCAGTTGTCAGTTTCGTACGCACCACTCTGGATAGAAGAGGGGGAGTAGGGTCCAATTGTGACAGGATTTCTCGACGTTTTCCCACCCCGCGTGATAGTGGGCCTTGCTCGTTGTACCGACTGGGTCCCATGTTTTGTATCCCTCGGGGTCACGCGCAATTGTTATCCAATGCAATTATCCAGTTTGGCCACTCGATCAACTGTTCTTTCGAAATATAAATACAAGAGTCCAGTCACAGCGTTCGGTGCTAGTCAATTTTGTCTACTTTTTCGCGCTTGTGTTGTTTCGAAAAAGAGTAAAGGACCGTACCAGTGAACACCAACCCTGCACCTCCGAACAAAAGGAACCTCTGCCGCTGATCTATTTCCCTGTCTCCAAATAGTGTCAGACTGACGACGAGCGATACCGCCTTCCTGACAACGAGAGTCAGGGTGACGGTCAACGAGGATACTCGGGAAGTGAGGCGGTTGACGCCCGCTACGCAGACCAGTTGGGTCAAAATGTTTAAACCGAGGATGACGAATGCAATTGGGATGGGGGAAGGGAATGGCACGGACGAAGTAGAAAATGCTGAGGTTTGTTGAAGGGTGTAGAGTTGGTCCGCGATGTCACCCTTTAACGAGAGGAACACGGGCATCGATAGGAAGTGAAGGTAGAACATGGATTCTTTCCACGGTGCGTCATCGGTGCCTCGGTATTTGGAGTAAGTTCGATCCTGAACCATGCCTAGTAAACCACTCAGAACAAGCGCGACGCTGAGGAGGACGATTCCAGTGAAGTACTGGTGAATGTCCCAGACGCCAGGCACAGAGCTGGTGCTAATACCAGATGTAGGCTTCTTTGCGGCGGAGAGAGTGGTGGATACAACCCCCAGCGTCACAAGGATCACGGATACCACTTGTAGGGTCGAATATCTGGGAGGTCGGTGAGTGTCCGAGCGCCAAGCACCTGCAAGTTCGCTAACCTCCTACCCAATAAAATGCGTTCCATGAGGATCGAAACGACAAGACCGCCGCTCCTAAATATTATATGCACCGGCATGGGGACGAGGTAGGAGAAAGCCTTGTTATTGAGGATAGAGAGCAAGCAGAACAGGACCACTTGTACGATGTAGACCGAAAGCGGAACCTTTCGTGGTTTGAGCTTAGGTATTGGGATACCTCGCCATCTGGTAATGGTGAGGTGTTTGGGTAGCCCGTGGATAGCGACAACTAGAAACTGGAAGAAGGTGACGAGGTGACCGATGTTGCGGTATTTGGAGGTCAGTTGTTCTAGTGTGAGTGCGTTGCTGAGTATCGAGTGATCAGATTCTCGCCAGAAACACAGGGATGCGTTCGTCTCACCTGCAACACCCTCCAAAAACGAATCCGAGGGTGATTATCCAGTCGGATAGCTGGGACAGCATGGCCAGTCGAAAGCCTCGCCGTGGGTGGCTGTCACGGACTCCTCGATCACTGGGACGGTTATTTGGATTTGTTTGCTCCCGGTTGCCAGATAAGGGTATTTAGCCGTGGTGAGCGTCTCTCGAACCTCATCTCCTCCCTCTCCACCTTCCTCCTCCTCCGACCCACAGACGATCCAAAAATCCCTCGACGGGTTTACAATATTTAATACTCTCACTTTCCCTTTCAAAACAACTTGTCATGTCCTCCAGTCGTCTTCTTTGCGCTTCCCTCCTCCCCAGATCAAAGCACGACCCCGATCTCTTGCACCTCCTGTCCCAAAAGATCACTCCTGAGATGGTTTCTTATATGGCTCAGAAGACTCGGTCCACTGTTTGGCTTGACGGGGAGATCTCAGAAAGAGCTGGTATCCCGACTCCTCCTCAGACCCCTTTCAAGACGTCTTTCTCTGCTCGTTCGAAACTGGACGTCTTAAACTCCCTTGGTCTACCTAGTCTGGAGACGTTCATCTCGATGCAAGTTAACGCTTCCAACGTTCACATCACGACATTCCTTGCAACTCTCATTTATTTGGAACGTCTTCGCCCACGGTTGCCCGAAGACGTCAGATGTATGTTTGACCACGTCCCCTGTTACACACATGAGTCCCGACTTACCCCACGCAGATTCTCAGACCGCTTGCCATCGGATCTTCTTGGCGACGTTAATCATCGCCGCCAAGTATCTTAACGACTCTTGTCCGAAGAACATTCACTGGGCGAAGTACACCGGCTACTTTGGTGTCTTCGAGATCACCAAGGCGGAGATCGAACTGCTTGCTATACTGGACTACGATCTTGGATTCGACGAGGCTGAGACCTGCTACCACTTTGCGCCATTCATGCGGACCAAGGCTCAGCAGAAACGTGCGGCTGCTGTCAGCGTTGTTACCAAGGCCGGCCTTGCCCGGGCACAGGCTCAGATGCCACCCACTCCCCCTCACGACAAGCCGTCTCAGTCTAGTTCTTTGTCGAGCGTTCAAGGCCTTGTTAAACGCCTGTCTTCTGTTTGCCTCAGTTCTGCGACTACAGCTTGCGCGTCTCCTGCACAAAGGCACCCAAGCACCTCTTCCTCCATCCAGAGCACCCCGAGTTTCACAAGCGATTCCTCTGACATGAGCTCGGCTGCCGATTCGGACTCGGAGTGGCCTCTCCTCTCGGACTCTGCCCTTGACGGTCGCGGTCACGGGATCGAACGACAACACATCCCTCCCCCAAGCTTCCGCCTCAAACCAGTTCCGGTCCACGCTTATCGACGGCTGCGCAAAAGCTCTACCACCGCCCCGTCGCCATCTGACGTCGAAGGTGTGGAACGCCCCCGTCCCACGAACCCTGCGAACTCGACCCCCTCATCAACCATCTCCGCGCTGACTATTCGGTTGGTCAACGCCCCCGATGATATCGCCCTTGATCCAGAAAGCTCCGGGCCGGTCTCCGGGCTCCCACCGAGGAGCGTATCTTGGGGTTCTCTTTTGAAGAACGACACGAAAGGCCTTGCCCACGCTGGAACGGTTCATTCCCGCAAGGAGGGTGGTTTCTTGAGCAGGATGTGGGGAGCTGCTACTAGGGGCATCCACGACCGAACCGACAAACAAGACCTGCCCAATCGCGTCGATATCGTCGAACCTGAGGCTCGGGAATACGGGACTGGGGCAATCCGTCGTGTCACTCACCCCCGCTCGGCCATTATCCGCGCTCAAAGTCAGGAGTACCTCGTCTAGGAGCTTCGGACATCGTGACAGCTCGGAAGTCAAAGACGACACATCGCTAAACTACTTTCCCTTCAACTTGGCCGCTCCTTTTGTCTCGTCGAGTGGATGGATGTACTTGCCTTGCATATCTTTCGCTTTCGGACATCACTATCTGATGAGCTTTGCCTCTTCGCTCCACGATCATTCGTTCTCCGTGTGCCCTCTGGACGGTTCCAAACTTGGGAGCTGGTCTTCGTTTTGTCTTGAACCTATCCTTTCTTGCTTCTCCACACTAGTCAAATTCTCGCTCGCATTCAGTAGTGTAGTAGAAGTTATGGACACACATGTATACTATCAACACAAATCACGATTTTTCATTCGGGTTCAGGATCGGAGTCTCGCCCTCACGTGCCAGGTGATCGGGAAAGCGCGGTATCAGCCGCGACGGATGACGGAGCAAATTCGGACGTTAACCTCTTTGTGCTCAGACGATGTCCTCGACATAACCAAATCCCACTCCCTAATGTCACCTCTTACACACCGGTATACCTATGTCGAAAGAGAGCCAACACAGCTTCTTCCCTTCGACCTCTCTGGTGCGTCCTTTCCGGGAAATCACGCGCAAGCGAAGTCAATTAACTGGTATGGAAACCCCGGGAATTCCATAGGACCATGCCGCCGCAGGGATCGGAGCTGGCGTCGCCGCGGTGTTTTGTATGCACCCTTTGGACCTGCTGAAGACTAAACTCCAGACTTCCACCACACCGGGGAAAGGAAACGTGTTTAAGCACATTTGGTTGTCGTTGGGAGAGATTTACGCCAAGGATGGAGTGAAGGGGTTGTACAGAGGCGTTGGACCGAACGTTGCTGGAAATGCGAGTAGTTGGGGGTTATACTTTTTGTTGTGAGTTTTCTCTTCATTGGTTTTTGGGTCAGACGATTGACATTGGGAGTCTGACTGGTATTCGATTGTTTTGGTGGGTAGTTATAACATGTTGAAGGAACGAGGGAGTGAAGGTGGGGGAGAGTTGACGTCAGGAAAGACCCTGTTGTACGCCGCGGAAGCCAGTCAGTTGCATCCAGTCTCTTCGGGCTCTCACGAAGACGCTGATGTTGCGTTTCCAGGTGCCGTTACCTCGATACTCACGAATCCTATATGGGTGGTGAAAATTCGGATGTTCACAACGCATCCGAAAGATCCTGCAGCTTACCGGAATACATGGCGTACGTCTCTTCCTCCTCCCACTCTTGCCACAAGAGACCGACAACTTACAACCACATAGACGGGCTGTCAACCATATACCGAACAGAGGGAATGAGAGGCCTCTACAGAGGGACTCTCCTGGCTTTGGTCGGCGTGAGCAACGGTGCGCTACAGTTCATGGCGTACGAACGGATCAAGTCTCTGGCGTTTAAACAAAAACGGAGATCGTTTGACGGGGCTGGGAAGCCCTGGACCGCGAAAGATGATAAACTGGTGAATTCTCGCATCCATGCGATCTCCGCCTGCATCGTATTGCCGGCTGACCAGCCTTCCTTGTCCCCTGTACAGCCCAACGCTACATACATAATAGCTTCTGGCGTCAGCAAACTCTTCGCGTTGTCCATAACCTACCCATACCAAGTCGTCCGAGCACGAATCCAAGTGCGTAGCACATCCACCATCCTTATCCACCTCACGTTCCCTCATCGCTATCACAGAACAACGCCACGGCGCACTTATATCCCAATATCCCCACGTGCATCACACGGACGTACTCCGAAGGAGGCATAAGAGCGTTCTACCGTGGCCTTGGGACCAACCTCGTTCGAGTCCTGCCAGGGACATGCGTGACGTTCGTCGTGTATGAGAATATCGCGTGGTTGCTCCGGAGGGCTGCGGCTAGGAGAGATGGACTCGACTCGACAGAAGACGGCTGAATTCGTCACCTTACCCCCACCCTTGCCCTCCACGATGTGTGCGAGGGCCGCATATACACACCCAACCGGACTGTTCTAGATATCATCTCATCATTGTAGGTAACTCGCAAGTTAGACACGCCGGCCCGCCCTTATCCAGGGTGCCGCCGCATAATACACAACTCCCAACCCCTGTGCTCTGTTGCTCTCGAAGGATGACCATCCTCCTACAGGTTCTCTTTTCCCGTCTTTCGTAGGTTGAATAGTTAAATCTTGGTATCAACAATTATCGTCCGAGGTTATTTACATGCGGCCCATAGCTAAGAGACAAGTCCGATTCAGTCTGGCTTTTTTTTTCTTTCATCGTGGGGTATCAAGAATCACACGACCACCACATCTAGTCCCTCCACTTGAGACCCAAAGTGTGGACGATGAAGGCGAACTTGTCGACGGCGCTCACGATCCTACATTCCACACCAGGAAAAATTGTCAGCAAACTCTCCCACCCCCGATCACGATCCGGAATAAAAGACGTACATCTGCTCGGTAGACCTTCCGGCCCCGTGCCCCGCCTTGGTTTCGAGCCTAATCAGCAGAGGGTTAATGTTCTTAGCGTGTAGGTGTTGCAACGCGGCAGCGTATTTGAAGGAGTGTAAGGGGACCACTCGGTCGTCGTCTACGAACGGATGAGAGGCAGTGAGTCTTGAGCATCGCAATCGGGAAGAAAATCGAGGTCGGCTCACGGTCAGCGGTGAACAAGATAGTCGGCGGTAACACCCTGTCTGTTGGTATATTATGCAGAGGAGATATAGGGTAGATAAAATCGAAATCTTCCGGGTTCTGTGGGTCGCCGTAGTCGGAGGTCCAGGCACGCCCTATGGTGTATTGATTGAACTACACCACAGCGTCGTCCGTCAGCGATGTCTGAACATCGAGGAAGGCGGGGGTTCGTTACCTTGAGCAAGTCCAAAACCCCGACTTCAGCGACGGCAGCGCCAAACGTTCCCGGAGGGGCACGGTTAACACACGCGGCCACAAGCAGGCCTGTAATGAGAGGTCAGTTCCGCACAAGCACAGTGTGTCTTCCCTCTATACCTCCGTTCGAGCCACCGTTGATAGTAAGCTTATCCGCAGCAGCGTACTTGTTCTTCACAAGATACTCGCTAGAGGGACCCTCAGCAAATAACCAGCCATCCGCGGGGGGAAACGGTGCTCACGACGCAGCAATGAAGTCATCAAAACAGTTGACCTATGCAAGCGATCGATCAGTCACCTCCAGAAAGGATGACTCGTTACGATACCCCCCACCTTTCGTTCCCTTGTACCAGCAAGGTGCCACTCCTTACCGAGCTCACCTCCACCCCGGATGTTAGGAACGGCGAGCACCCCTTTGCACTTCTGGACGAACTTCAGGATGGCTCCACTGAAGAACGGGTTGATGGAGATGTTGAAACCTCCGTATCCTATGATCCAGACCACCAACTCAGCTCACATATACGAAGCGGGAAAAAGACGTGGGGTAAACGAACCGTATTGTAGAGCAGGAGCTGTTCCATCCAGAGGAGTATCCTTGTGCCTCACGATGAACATCGGAACCTTGGTCCCGTCCTTACTCGCATACCAGACCTGGGTCGAAACGAAATCATCCGGCGGAAGGCCCTTGACTTCAGTGGCCCTCAACGATCTCCACCTCTCCCCTTCCTTCAGGAGATCGTCGAAACGATACTGGTAAAGGAGCGAAGGGTTTGTGAAGCTCGTGAGGGTGGCGAAGAACCAAGATTGCTCTCTTTTACCCCAAATGGCGGCCTCTCCGACGAAATCTGGAGCGAGCCTAGTGACGCGTTTACCGTCCTTGAGATTGTGGAGGTAGATCTCATCTTTGACCTATTACCGTCGGTCAGTCTCCCCGCGTCCCTTTCGGACAGAACGAAACCAGCCCACATCTTTCTTGTACACTATGACGAGATGGTCACCAACCAACACCCCGACCTCGAGTTTCGCGTCCTTCTGCTCGGGGACCAGATCCTTCTGTGTGAATTCTTTGTCCATGATATCGATCGTGACGATCTTCTCTCGTGGTGCGCCCTTGTTGGTCAAGATGTAGAAGAGTGTACCATCGTTTCCAAGGCTTCACGCGTAAAGGAGAAAGGAGTCAGGATCCACAACGGGCGAGGTACACCGGGCGAGAGGAACCAACATGTCGTAACTGGCGTCGAACTCGTTGATGATCTTGGTCCATTTCAATTTCTGACCGATCTCGTTCCCCTCGAGATCTGCGACCCACACGAGGTATTTCTACGTAAACGAGACGAGGTCGAATGAGTCCAGTCAATCACGGTTTGGAGCGCAAGGGGGTTTTATCGGTACACGTACCCTTGACGAATCCTTGCTGACGTAGAGTTCGAGGTAACGACCGTCGAGTTCAGAAACGGCGGCCGTCCACATCCAGTCGGGATGTTCTGGATCCTTCATGACCAAGACATCCTCAGCTGGAGACACACGTACATTCAGCCTCGGTTTACGTCACGAAAGGAAAGAATACCCGAAACACTCACACTGTGGAGTGCCGACTCTATGGTAATACAATTCGGCGTCGAGGTCGCTGGTTGTTTCAGTTCCAGCCCCATCCGATGAGGCATTTCCATGCGAAACGCGTTCCGGGTATCTCTGGACGGTGGGGAAGATAAGGAGGGAGCATCACGTTTTAGATTTCCTTGCACACCTGGTAGAAGAAACCTTTGCTGTCGTGAGTCCAGACAATGGAGCAGAATTTCGCAAAGCGGATCTCTTCTGGTAATCGACCGTCATCGTGAGAGGCGCGGGCTCCACCCTCTTTCTCCACAAGGGGGGAGGTTGTCGGCCGGACGTAGATGGTGAAGAAGTCGGATCCCTATGCAAAAGAGCTGAGCGCCATGACGGAGTAAAATTAAAATAAAAAAGACCAACAGATCTGGAGATTCCGTAGGCAAAGTATTTCCCGTCCTTCGAGGTGGCACTGGTACGTATCGACGCAGTTCCGTCCTCACTCAATAAGTTCGGCTTGAATATGGATGTCGAGTTCAGATGCGCCGTTCCATCACCGACGAGTTGAATTACGACTCACATCGAAAAACCCTTCACCGATCTCCGTCTCCGGCTTGGAAAAGTCGGGCAGTTCCTCCGTCTTTGATCTCCAGATTACTAATGGTTCGGGGTTAGGGTACGGCGAAGGGGCGCATCGTCGTACATGCCTGACTGAGGTTGAAGACCGCTGTTGTAGTGCCAGTACCACCTCTTGTCACCCTTTAAGGAAGGAGCGGAGAACTAGGTGGCAAAAGCATTCAGGATCGATCAGACTTGGAACGCAAAGACCGCGGCGAGCAAAACACACACACACACCTTCGCATAATCGATCGAACTCCTGATGTCGGCCTCGATGCGCTCCCAGTCAGGGCTAGAGTGTAGGTATTCACGAGTGTACTCCTCTTGTTCGGTGACCCAACGA
>Ga0307509_10002637_pt1 | contig 28679 bp, 31 predicted proteins | sample 10_EM_MG_FD_202245 | JGI IMG/M metagenome (GOLD analysis project Ga0307509, IMG submission 202245) | Populus trichocarpa ectomycorrhiza microbial communities from riparian zone in the Pacific Northwest, United States - 10_EM | ecosystem: Host-associated > Plants > Roots > Unclassified | place...
TCAATTTAGTTCTCTCGAGGAAAAGTTGGTTGTCGAAGTAGAATGCCAAACGCTTAAACTTAAGTAGATATTAGATTTAAGCCTTTGACATTCACCACTACTTCCGACCTTGTGCGAGCACCCTGTCCTGCACAGGGTCTTTGCGAAGTCTACCCTCCATTAGCATTTATCCTGCCGGAAGTGTCGGACCAACTCGGGTAGACTTAACTCTGTCAATAGGATATCAGTTTCTGCAATGCATCTCCAATACAACTGCAGGTGAAAAACTCTTCCTATCGAAGTCATACCAGTGGCTAACAGTTATGACAACAACCGGAATCAATACCTAGGTGGTGGACTCACTGGCCCAGTGGCCGTTTCATCTATACAAGCTATGCAGTCCATCATTTAATCTACGCGACTTATTCAATGTTATAAATTGACATCCAAGCTCCCCCTGTGAGATGTAGCCGATGGATGGCTAAGTGGGCGCTACCCATAGCCAGCCTCTCAGGACATACTCTACTGTGATAAGACTCCTACCTCTAGAGTCCAATAACAACCCATAGTAATGCTACAAATCAAGGGGAGAAGGTCTAGGCTGGTTACTGAGGTATTTGTCTCGAAAGCACCCTGGCCTTCTGAGTCTACCTGAGCACCACTAGGAAGACTACCCTACAACCCGTAGGCTAGAAGAGACTCCTAGATGCCCGAGAGACCATATATGAGCGACCCCCATTTTGGCGGTTACCCATTTTCCCCTTATATATCCTGCGAACGACATTCAGTCGGACGGACGGCGACGACTTATTCGGTGTTACCGCAGCTGCTCCAATGACCTCTTTTAACTAGCAAACGAGCAACTACACAGCCGTCCGCCTATGACGCGCCGTCCCAACGCTGGGGCCAGAGGGGGGTGTTAGCAAAACCCGTCCAAGTTCGATAGTATGTTCAGGCCTCCCATACATGGGTGTGGGGTCTCCCCGCGCAGATGCGTGTGCGCCCAAGAACATCTAAGAACCCATAGAATGTGAGGCAATCGACCTCTAAGTTCTAGGATGACTTTGCCGGTGAAGGTAGGGTAACTTGGGTTCCTCAGTAGGGTAACTGGGACCCATGGGCATAATGACCAAATTCCCAAGGTAGGGTAACTTTGCACTCTTATGCCTTTGACCGCTCAGGAAGTCCTCTAGTCGACCACAGAAGTCGTCACAGAGGTCCGTATAACATTCTCATAATTTTCTTGATCTTATGCGAATGTTCTCCCGAAAGGTTACCCTGCCTAGTAGAGTACCTCAAGGCTACTCAACTATTCTCTAGGCCTTATCCTAGGTTTACCAGCCATTTGTATAATATGTATACAAGACCATACCACCTCTGGTTACCACTTGGTGTACCATTTGGGCTAAGGTGATAGTGATGGTAGCTACCTATCATAGGGCCATCACAGGGATCCAGTCGGATGGACAGCCGCGACGTATACGGGGTTACGAGGAGGGCTCCAATGACCATGTCTTTGGTGAGGGTACACCACTACGGGGCGTCTGCCGATATAGCGCGGTCCCAACACTGGTGCGGGATGGGGGTGTTGGCTTGTCCTTATGAACTCAGAATCCTAAGGTAGGGTAACTATAGGGCATTATTCACTAATGGAAAGCTGAGCCTTCCAGTATGCCTAACACATACTTTGCCCACTGATTTTCGGAAGCCAAGCAAGCCGAGAGCGGCTGTATTCCTAGTATCACAAGGCTGTATTAGTATTTATTTAATTTTATTTATAATAGTTAGGGGGGGGCAATGCTACAAACTTCACTTATAAGTATTTTTTTTTTTATTCTCTTCACTTAGCATAATCTTAAATAGTTCTTTATAAGCATGAATGCCCTGGCCTGCCACGGCATTAAATATGATTGTATGACAAACATGAGAGAATCCTGACTACCTTCTTATATCCCACAAAGCTATTCTCTGAGTATGTAAACCATGCTGAACAAAGGACACAAACTGCTTTTTATCTCCTTTACTCAATACTCATAGGTGGCCAGAACACGGCGTAGGGTCTAAAACCAGTTAGTCAATTAACTCTAACAGTGAGTAATCACCATTTGAATTGGTTGAGTTTAGGAGAGTGGTTGAGGGTACTGGGATGGGGGCTGATTCAATAAAAGATAAAGGGGTAGAAGAAGCTTGAGTTTCACTGAAGGGTGAAATGGAATTTGCGACTTGAAGGCGTGCCTTTTATGCATTGGATATAGCATGTCTCGATATATCACTTGCAGTTTACTTTAAAACCCTGGTAGCTCTCTCAATTTGCTCAAAGGTAAAGGGTTGATAAAGGGAGCGATAGGCGATTATCACTGCCTGTGGCCTAGGGGTAACTTCTTTTCTTGGTACATGTTAGTTAATTAAATCGCAATTGAATTATTGGTACTACCATGCGACTTACCTTTCTTAGCTGCAGGATATGCCAGAGGAGTCATTTTGTAACAACCCTACAATAGGTAGCTACAATAACTACCACCTTAGCGCAAATGGTATACCAAGTGGTAACCCAATGTGGTATGGTCTAGTATACTTGGTATACAAGAAGGCTTGTTTTCCTAGGGCAAGGCCTAGGAAATAGTTGTAACGGGGGCACCCTATAGAGAGGTGAACTGTAAGGTTGAGACCGAACCAAACACTCAAAGTAGAAGATAAAGATGAGGTAAATAATTCAAAAGAATCAAACAGTACAACTTAATATAGTTCATCAGCAAAAGATTACCCTGTGTCAGATACGGCGCCGTTGTGTCCTGATGCACGCGACTTTGAATATGTGTCCCCTGGGTCCTGTGCATCCTGAGTTGCGTCCCCTGGGTCCTGTGCGTCCTGAGTTGTGTCCTCTGCATCCTCTGGGTCCTCTGGGTCCTATGGGTCCTGTGCATCCCTTGCGTTCTGTGGGTCCTGAGTTGCCTGGCAACACCTACTCAAATTCCATGCGTCGTGAGATTCCTCGCAATGCAGGCTCACATCCCATGCCATCCGAGTCACACTGTGAGCTTCTTTGTGTCAGGATAGGAGGTTGCCTCATAGCAGCGTCCTGAATACCTCCAGGCGCCCGTTCAAGTTACTTCAATCTGCCAATGGATGCAGCCTATTATCGCCTCTGAGTTGCGTCTGCTGGCATTGGGAGTAGGACCACTTTTTTTTTAAATCATGTCTTCTGCCCACAGGTCATATATTACTGATCATCCGCATTTGTACTTTATGGATCTGGTGATTCTACTCTATAGCTTTATTCATCGGTAGATTTTATACTACTATACTAGCACTAGGTTCCTCCCTCAATCAATCCCTGATGCAAAATAGAATCGCAGATGCCTTCTGATATCTGGATCTTTTAATATACCTCGTTAAATGTTCTCAAATCGATATGGCTATTGACAATCCAGCATCGATCCCCCTCTGGGATAAGGTGCGCCAGGCCGAGAATTGTCCCTATGTCAACTACAGTAAACTCCCGAGCATCCTCTTTCATTTGGACGGTAACAAGGCTATGTACATCTGATATACGCCCTGAGTTCACTGCGCTCACAAAGTGAATGCCAGTGAGGCAGTGCACTCGATCCTCACATCTGTAGTCTCTGATTTTGAAGAGTGCAATGAGCTTGGCTGGAAGATGGCCCCGGAGCGCACTATACATGTCTTCTGTTCTGGCCTGCTCCCAAACCCAATCATTGCTACTCCCGTGGTTTCTAAAGTTGAGAGCCCCCATGCATCGCGCACAGTGGCTGTCACATATTTCCATTTCTTGGAACACAAGAACTGGAATTTCTAGTTATGTCGGTAGCTCCACTGGAAGTGATTCGAGTATCTCAGGGTCGTCTGGAAGACTGCGCTCTGGCAGCAGATTATGCCGGCTGTATCGGATCAATCCACAACATATAACTTGAATGGAAACCCCTCAAACCCGACTAAAATCGGCCATGTGGAAACATCGTCCCGCCCTCCTTTCAGCATCATCCTATGAATGTCAGGCGCTGTTGTCGTGCTAGTCGTGTCCAAATGTTCCACAATATCTGGAGAGAGATCTGCACCGCAACGTCGCAGAGATTCCAGATTCAACAGTCTCATTCGGATGCCATGTTGTCGACTATATCTCTGCACAATTTGCTGTGAGGCTTGGTCTTTATTCGATTGCCGCCATCCAGCCTTGATTTGGGTCTTATGCGCTAACTCTCTGAACTCGGTTGAATACATCCGAATGGTGCCAAACTGGCGTATATGATCACAAAGGTGACTGAGCAAATGCATCTTTATGAAGTTGAAATGTGATTCACAAAAGATCAAGTCCATACGTCGCTCGCTTTCTTCTTCCCTTTCTGCGTCACAGATCTGGCGCCGTTTCCACGGTGTGATGCGCTCCCTTGTCTTAGGCCTATCATCTCGCAGCTCACTTCGTTGCTCATTGATATTCGTGCGTATGCGTTTAGTCGCTCGAAACTCTAAAAAGATATCCTTCATCTTGTGAAACGTGTCCAGATAGTCTTCCATGTAGGTGATTGTTTCCGCTGTGTGGCTTCGGTATTGCGCCATATTATTGAAATCGACTAGCCCCCTGACTCATCCGAGAGAACGCTTAAACGGTATGAGTTGGGCACTGCCAGGCTAATGCAGTACCACTCCCAAAACGCCTAAAACACACCGCCCAAGATTTCGCATCTCTTTCCCTTACCACTGTGTAACCTCGCGGTAGGCTTGTTTGGGTACAGGAATCCTGGGAAAGGTGGTAATCCCTTTCAAACTTTGTTCAATGCCTTAAGTCGTCCGTGCTTTTTCAGAAAGCTCTGGATTCAATCCATCATGTGCTTGAATAACCTAAGATAAACAATATGGAGCATGTCTGGTTTGGGTAAATCTAATGGCGAAACAAGGTTGAGCCCGTAAAAAAAATTTTGACCTAATCTAATACCAAGACTCTCAGGCGTGATGTCGGCCTGGTCGGTTTCTCCGATCCAATTTTCATAGTTGAAATAGTGATATATTGCGTAATCTCTAACTGGATAGACTTTCATGTTGGTGCCTAATTCGACAGTAGGCACCTACTGGTTTGAGTGAGCCCTTGTTGACTTAAAAAAGGGTTATGAGGCTGTACTTGAAGATCCCACCACCAGTCTGCCATGTGCATTTCTGCGTATGCCCGTTGTCTATTGGTGTCGTATTCCCTGCACAGTGCTTAGACGAAGTCATCTCTGTAGGCGATCGGGCACAGGAGATATCTGACGGGATCTAGAACGTTGCCATAGAAGAATGGCAATATTCGCTTGCCATCATCAACCTGTCCTTCGTTCCATTGAAGATATGCACTGTGAGGATCCAATGCCTAGAGGTGGTTCTCAAGCATATGCATGGAACAATACCCGGCCGATGAAGCATTACCGAGACCACTCGGGAAGTATTCATTGATTTGTCACTTAGGTACTTTACCCTCACCTCAAATAACTAAGACGTTAGCTTGAAACTGTGGACGCTACTAAATGGGGACCATGGGTGCTGACACAGATTGCTTTGTTCTTGCTCAAAACCATTGACATCTCCTATTGATTCGCCGGCCTCTTGATAAAGCATTGGTTTACTGGGTAATGGACTAGCAGTTTCGTTGACTATCTCTGTATCAGACTCATGACTGATGTCATCAAATGCGCCGTATGCATGTCTGGTGGGATCTAGATCTGATTCATAGTCGGAATCTAGGCGGAGAGCCCCCTCGTGGGGCAATATGATGCTGCTATTGGTATTCTTAGTAGTCGGTGAGGATGCATATTTAATTGTAGACGCTAAGACGATATCCAGAATTGTGTGCGCATTTTGCAGGTCCTTCTCATATCCACCAGACCGGCTGTATTTCTGTTGGCAGAATGGACATTTGTTAGGCATGGGGCGAGATTTCTCAGATTATCTCGGCCTTGTGTAGCTTCGAGAGTACGGCTATCAGGGTGATGTCAACAACGCATGTGAATCGCACGTAGGATCAAGCGGCCCGAATGATCTAAACTGTATCAAGTATTTTGAATTGCTTAGCGTAAAGGATACGTTGCGCAGCCTTGGATTGTTTGTTTCACGATCAGGATAGTAGACCGAGAATATTTCCTGTTTGAATACAAGAGTATTTATTCTGTTTCATTTGTTCAAGTTGAATCAGATTATGGGGGTGCCCTGTGGTAGAGCGTCAGATCCCGGTTCCCTAATAAATTGTTAATAATACTTGAATCTTTCAACCGGCCTAAAATATCATAGTGTTTTATATATAATGGGAACAGTTCAACACAGGAGGACCTCATACCAAGAATCATTAGCCATTCAGAACTTCCACAAGATCCATAAGACGCACATCTCTAGCCTCTCATATTTATCAAATCAATATACTTGAAAACATATTCGATATGGCGCAGAATATCAACATCATTGAATACGCACTGATGCCACCCGGCGGGCTGCAGCTGGCACAAGCATGTCAGAATTATCAGCTTCCTGCGAATTCTCTCATTGGAGAAATCTCATTTCGACGCTCGGACAAAAGAAAAATCACTGAGCATAAGAGGTAAAGGGGTATCACGGTTGGTCTCCAAGATTACGACATACATGTTGCATGGCGGGACGCTGTAAAGGATCAAATGTTACCCAGGGGTTATCAGACGGATCTTCACCACTTCCATGACGCAGATTTCCTGCAAATTGTCGCCGGCTTCAGGCAATTGAGACCCGCCTGGGATGAACTCACCACTGCATCTGCAGCGAACAACATACCAGGTATGCAGGAGGTGGACGAGGCAGTGTGTTACCGCTTCCTGGGGGGTAGCGGTCTTGCAAAGGGATATCGGTATTGACTGTAACCAAACCGGTGGTATAAATGAGATCAAGTACCGGAGACGCCAACAAGTAATTGAATAGACTCTTTTACTTTTATCGAAACTACTAAGAGAAGGCCAAGTGCTGTAGGCCTGTGCGAAGCTCAAAGATTCTCGAATCGAACGGAATAGAAGATAAATGTTCAACCAAGTATATTGAAAACTCTGTCTGTCGAAGTCTGATCTCTCTAAGTCCGGAGAGATACAGGTCTTTAAATACATTTGCGATAATCCATCTCGCATCAATCATATCCAAATCCTAAGGCATCAAACGATACCTAACCCATAAATAATCCAACAATAAACAAGGCTTACGAACTTCCGGAGTTCGTATCCTAAAACAATACAAGTATCAAATAACAAGGCTTACGAGTCTCCTGAGCTCGTATCCTAAAACAAAACATAAAACAAACTAACAAAATATACAAGTCTCCTGAACTCGTATCCTGAAACAAATACATAAAACAAATCCATACCTAAACCAGTAACCTGTACCGGTTACACAGTGGTCCAACTGGTTAAGGACTGTGGGAAGAAGTTGACTAATACAATCAACTTGAAAAATAAGCCGTTTCCGTAGGTGCCAGGAGTCCCTCTGGTGCAGGTGATCGTCCCGAACATATTACTCGATGCGAATGCCCCCTCTGGGAGCCAGTAGGGTCTTGGAACGGCTGTACAGAATGCAGGCGCTGGCACCCCAAATGCTCCCACAGCCAATCCACCCGGGCCAGCTCAATTCCAACCTGCCCAGGCTGCTGGTCCATACCAAATCCCTCATCCCCCGCTGAATGCCCAAGGGCCAATACAACTTCCTTTGCCAGCGTCTGGAAATCCTGGTCTGTTAGGAAGCACTAGACAGAATATGCCTTCCCCGGCGAGACGCCCTCTCAAATTGCGGTTGCACTTGTCTGCTAGCACACTCAAAATATCAGGTGCTGCCTTGGCGACTAACCCACAACAAATGTTTCCTCAGGTCGTGGTGAATAACCTGCCACTAAACAATCCTCCTCAGACAGCCGGTGGTGCAAACAAAATTCAGGCTCCCGCACCGAATCCCTAAGGGCCAAACCAAGCTCCCTCAACAGCGTCTGCAAATGCTGGTCCGTCAGCAAGTGAAATCCAGCCTCTCCTGCCGAATCACCAAGGGCCAAACCAACGTCCCTCGACAGCGTCTGCAAATGCTGGTCCGTCAGGAAGCCAAATCCCGGCTCCCCCACCGAATCCCCAAGGGCGAAACCAACCTCTCTCGACAGCGTCTGCAAATGCTGGTCCGTCAGCAAACCAAATCCAGGGTCCCTTGCCGAATCTCCAAGGGCCAAACCAACCTCCCTTGACAGCCTCGGGAAATGCTGGTCTGTCAGAAAAACAAATCCAGCCGCCCTCTATAGTGTCTGCCGGTCCTGGTCCGTCAGGAAGCGCAAAGCAGAATAATCCTCTCCCAGTTATTGCCCCTGCGATATGAAGATTGCGCTCGTCGGAAGTGAGAATGCACGAAATGGGTGCTCCCCTTGTGAATAACCCTCCGCAAATCCAACTAGCTGCCCCCTTAGGTATCCTTGGTACACCTGTGCCGGCCAATTATGAGGCTCAGATAATTCGCCACGCGCCAGATCAGCCTAATGTAAGGCAAAACGCGTCAGATCTATGTGCTGTAAGGCAAATAAGTGATTCATTTTCGAAAGTACACCAATGATTTGTGTGGTGACTTATTAACAAATGAGATACAGACTGGAAGGCTCTACTTGGTCGCCCACGGGCCTTGCGCATTGTTTGGCAATGACATCCGGTTGATAGTGACGCACTATCATACAAATATCGCATCCTCTATTGGCACTATCCTGATATCAATGGTGTGGATTTTCCAGAGTTAAATTCATATGACATTGGGGGCTTGTCATCAGCAATTTTAGGATGTGTACCCTCGGACAGCATTCGCTACATATTCGGTGCCATAGGCGAAGGCCGGCGCGAGCTTCATGAAGACCCTACACACGCGTTATATTATTCAAATTATATTTTCATCCAGAGTGATGAGAACGTACGTACCTGGCGCTTGTCAAATCAACCTAATGAGGACCCGCTTGACGTGCTCGTTTATGGTCATCGCCCATCAACGCCAGCTAGACCGGCTATACCACTGGTGTTAGGCGGGAGCCTCAAAGTCTTGTGAGATAACTCAGGCTGATATCTTTAATTGTAGACGTAGATTGTCTAGGAAGGCTCAATATCTTACGTACAGGTAGATAGAGTGATAAAAGATTTTCTAGCGTAAACAATTGTATGTTGATAAGATCTCTTCTCCGTTGATTGATATTGTTCAAATAGCTCGGGAGGCACCTTGATATTTATATGCAGCGTCTTGGTGGTTGCGGGATACATCTAGTTCACATACTAACTAAGTACCTGCTAACAAACTCCAGCTTCTTCTAAAAGTGCGAACATCATTTGACCCTGACAATTCTGTTATCTCACTTGACTTCCAAATCGCAACACCATGAATTTTGCTGACGGTGCTCTGACACATCAGTCAATTGGTCGCGATCCATCTTCGTCGGCATGGAGTCTTGCTTACCATTGGATATGCAGAATGGTCTCCATGATCGAACCAACAAAGGGGCCAGCTTTGATATCGAACCTCTCAGCATTGCAGATGGATCCTGCACTTGATAGCTGCAAGAGCATATAGGATAGACTTGTTCCGATAATCGCACCAATGGCCATTATCTCTCCATAGTCATATCTTTATCAAATGGTTCCGTTAGTATCCGAAGAATACTAGTGACGTTTGTGAGTGCGGGCATGCTTGATTCCTCAAACTGCCTCATACAACAACACTATTCACTACTGCGACTTTCATTGCGGAAGCGTGGAGTAGAGAATGTGTTGCTTAACCATTGTCCGTAAAAATGTCTCGTTACATATTGACCACCTTTGCGGCCTCCGTCACTAGTGCACAGTAACCTTATGCGATGTCGACCGATTTGGCTCAAACCACTTGCATAAGCTCGCCAAAGGTCTTCCCTCATATCACCTGCGAATGGGATCCAGTCGGACTGACGGCCGCACTGTCTACACAGTTATGAGGAAGGCTCCAATAACCATGTCTGTGGTGAGGGGACGCAACTACGGCGGCATCTGCCGATGTAGCGCTATCCCAACGCTGGTGCGGGAGGGCAGTGTTGGCTTGTCCTTTTGAACTCAGAATCCGAAGGTAGGGTAACTATAGGTCTTTATTCATTAAAGGAAGGCTAGGACTTCCGGTATGCCTAACAACAAGAGCCGCGACACAGATACCTCACACCAAATACTGTCTCTCATTGGGCAAATGCCTTACCCGGACGTAATGTTAACCCGGCAGCTTAACCGAAGGGAAAGGCTATTCCCATGAACTGTACTAAGGCCGGTGGATCACAAAACACATAAGATTCTCCCCTTTTTCTTCCGGGATGGTCCAGCTCATCATCAGATATTTCAGACAACTTTGATTCGCACCGTAGTAGGGTTGTCAGAATGACATCTCCTGTTCACCAGGGCGGCGATTCCACAGGACATAGGATACCTCTCTCAATTTAACCGCAGGGAATGCTGAACACAGATCATATCATGAAACAGCTATGGAGTCCCACACATGTCGATAAGGCACGGAATTGTAAGGCGTAGTTTGACGTCGATAATTGGGATGAGCGCAGGTTCAAAATGCACTCTCTTGTTGCTTCTGCAAAAGAATATTAGAAAGAGGACAAGCTTGAGAAGCGCCAAATGGTTTTCGAAGACTATAGTCAGGACGAGCTTCAGGTTAAGAGACTGTGTTTGTCCCGAGAGTGTAATCCCTATTATGGCGCGTAGAATGAGGCTGCGTCGACAGAGACCCCAAGTGTATTAGCATTTGATATTGATAGTTTTAATAGAGTATCATAATTAGACTTAGAATAGATTCAATTTCTCATAGCACGTCAATCGAGTCGAAGGTGTTCCTCTTCGTCAGCTGAAAGTCATAATACCCTGGGGTTGTGTTCGGTGTGTAATGTGCAGCAGAGTTGTGTTGACCTCTTATTCCCAGCCTTAGCCCTTTGTGGACGCCAAGGGACGCGCAGATGCATCACAGTACACGACGTCTCATGGCGTCAAACCCAGATGAGGCTTAAAAAGGTGTTAGATGACACGCGATGGGAGCCTAAGCCATTGATCTATTCTCTACGTTCGGTATCTGCTCCCTTTGCAATTTGTTCTTCTATCACCGATTATTGTTAGTCACACCCATGATAGGTTACCACGAAAGTGTCTTCTACACCCAACCCTACCCCGGGCACCTACAGTACACGCCAGACTCTAAGGGCGACAAACAAGGAAGAGCAAGAGCAGACCCAACGCTCTTGCTCTTGACGCCTATAGGAGGTTCTCTCATCCACCCCATCCATATCTTCCAGTTACCTCCAGACACACCACACTTACCATTGCGCTTTTCAAAAGCACCACGATGGCCTTCCTCGGGAGAGATATTTACGTCAACTACAATCCATACCCTCTAAGCCTTACTTGACGTCGTATCAATAGCCTTAGTTGGCAAACAATTTTGTTTGCCCTAGCGGCTTGATCCAATTCATTCATCTACGCACAAATGGTGCCCCCAGGCAGAGTGAGACGTCAATTACCCAAAGGAAAGTAAGCAAATATCCACACCTAACTTTAGAGATCAAGGTTCACTCTCTGCTTCTTAGACGTGCCGCGGATCAGCCTTGCACGCCAGAAGTTCAGAGCGGAATACGAAGAAGAACTCTCTCACATTCTGCAGGCCTTCACCCCGCAGAAGACGCATTGTGAGCAATCATTGTCCCCCCTGCTGTACATGAATAGAATAGCGAACTGACAAATTTTTCATTTTTTCAAATGAACAGAGAACCGGAGCCTGTTGAGCGCGCCCACTTCCCGCCGGCCGTCGGGGATTTGGGGTATTTAGATCTAGGGTATCGAGTAGTCTGAATTGGGTATACTGACTATCTAGCTCAAACCAGGACTGTGGATGGTGACATTGCGTCTGCGAAATCGTGATGTGGATTCAAGCATCCGCATGGCGCATCATCCATCTATACTACATGGCGCGAGCAAATCAAGGTCTATATTGTAGCTCGCCTTCTTGACCCCGGTCGCCTAACTGAATCACACGTTGACTTAATTGTTTCGTTTGCTCGCAGCCTTTCACCAGTCAAGGAGCATATTGAGCTCATCAAATGCCAGTACCACCCGGATGATGTTGAAGAGTTCATCCGTCATCTGAAAATTCTGGTCAAAGATTCGACCAAGAAACTGCAGACGTCGAATGAGTGCCACAAAGCTGGGAACGATCTTTGTGGTGATGTTGCGGACCATCCACGTAAGTATTTCCAATCTTTATTACGATAGCCCTTGACTGAGAGCAGATCCCCGTGCCTTACTCAGATTGGCACTTTCCATTTTCCCGCGTGCTTTGAGAATGCATATTATTCCAAGGACTGGTGCACTGCCTACCGTGCATCCGTTCCTCGGCTACCCATAGTTTGTAAAGGACTCCGAAAGAGGAATTGCCTGGGGAGTTCTGACTTCAGCGAGGATTATGGATTTGCTCCGGGTAGTAAGAGGGCAAGACGTGGAGGAGGAAATGTGATGCCCCCGCTATCTCATTGGTGCGACAGGAGAAGGTGCCGCCATGCTACGTCAGAAGCCGGATGATCGACTCCCCCTATGCCAGCTCATATTTCGCAATAGTAATGACGACATTCGTGCATGGTTCCTCACGAACAAAGGCCACGATCCTCTGGACCTAATTGTTCTTGAGTCACGTGGCAAAGATGGAGAGGACCTGGACGAAACCCCTGAGCCTCCCAATGTGAGGTATCCATTTTTTGACCATGACCTCTGGGATGACTCGGCTGGAGGAGAAGACTCTGTGAGGGAAATGCGGGATGAAAAGTCTGTTGACGACCAGGAATGGCTAGAGGCCGAGCTAGAGGGGGAAACTCGGGCGCCTCATGGCGCTGGGGTGATCTATGTGGATGACGGCGATATAAGTATCTACTCCGCAGCATGATTCCTCTATCTTTATCCTTCACATTAAAATGGAATAGCTAATAACAGAAGAATCTCCAGGAACTTGGAGATCCGGGCCCCTCAACATGCCGGCCGAATATTCCCTCGCAAATCGAAGTACTAGCAAGCTCTAATCCAATTGCGACAGTATCAGGGTTGCACACTTCAGGCCCTTCTGGGCATTCTGAGTTGGAGAAACTTTGAGTGCTTGCTGAAATGGCGAAGAAGCACCCGTGGATGCTTGATTGGCAGGCAAACCCAGGAGCTGTATCTGTGAGGCATAATGGACACGATAGCACCGAGAACACACCTGCTGCCAGTCTATCTATGATTTGTGATGAACTTCCACTCTCGCCTCCGGCAGCACCACATGCTGGGCTCGATCTCACAACTCCGGAGAGACTAATAGAACATCTCTTTCCCCCACCTGAATACCCACCAGCCACAATCAATGAGTTCCCGACCCAGCCACCAGCTCTAGTGACATACCCGACACCTGGATCTCAAAACCGTAGTTCTCAGCTAGCTCTAAACAACACCCTATCTACTTCTCAGGTGCGCTGTTCAGCAAGACACAGCATGGACAGCAAATAAAATGCGATTCTCTACTTTTTTGAGTAATTCTTGTTGATTTTTACCTAAACAACCTTGCGGTTTACTCAATGTTGTTTTCCCTTTGGTGTCAGTGAATTTCCTTTCTGCTTCTTGTTCGTAGCTAGTATCAGATAGAACACAATTAATAAGACCTGTGCGCGCCCTTGCATCATGTTAGGCTGGAGCCTATCTCAAAGTCTTGTGAGATAAAACAGGCTAATAATCTTAATCGTAGACGGAGATTGTCTAGGATGGCTCAATGTCTTAAATAGAGGTAGGAAAAGTGATAAAGATTTAACGTAAAACTTATATTGATAAGATCACTTCTCCGTTGGTTGATAATGTTCAAATAGCTCGGGAGGCACCTCGATATTTATATGCTGCATCTGAGTGGTCGCGGGCTACATCTATTTCTCATACTAACTAAGTATCTGCTAACAAACTACAGCTTTTCCTGAAAGTGCGAACACCATTTGACCCTGACAATTCTGTTATCTCACTTCGACTTCCGAATCGCAACACCATGAATTATCCTATGGGTGCTCCCACACATCAGTCTATTCGTTGGAATCCATCTTCGTCGGCATGGAGTCTTGCTTCCTATTGCATACGCAAAATGATCTCCATGATCGAACCAACAAAGGAGCCAGCTTTGTTATCAAACCTCTCATCATTGCAGGTGCATTCTGCACTTAGACATAAGATAGACTTGTCATGATAATCACTCCAATACCCATTATCCCTCCATAGTAATATCGTTATCGTATGGTTCCGTCAGTATCCGAAGAATATGATTGACATATATGAGTGCGGGAATTCCTGATCTCTCAAACTACCTCATCCAACAACACCATTCACTTCTGCGACTTTCATCGCGAGAGTATGGAGTATAGAATGTGATGCTTAACCATTGTCCATAAAACGTTCCATTACTTAATGACCTCTTTCGCGACTTCTTGTCTTCAGTGCTCAGTAACTTGATGCCACGTCAACCGATTTGGCTCAAACCACTTGCATAAGCTCACCCATGGCCGTTCCTCATATATCCTGCGAACGGGATCCGGTTGAATGGACCGCTGTGATGTATATGGGGTTACGAGGAGGGTTCCAATGACCATGTCTTTGGTGAGGGGATGCAGCTACTGCGGCGTCTGCCGGTGTAGTGCCGTCCCAACGCTAGTGCGGGAGGGGGGTGTTGGCTTGTCATTTTACAACTCAGATTCCTAGTGTAGGGTAACTATAGGTCTTTATTTGCTTAAAGGAAGGCTAAACCTTCTGACATAGCTAACACAGCAGCTTCTAGACCTTATTTCCCCTTGAGCTAACGTCTAATATATTTTTCCCGATTGGGCATACCTCGCATAGTCTGTCCATAACGCAGCAGGCGATGGCCAATAGTACCAGACAATTAGCCAGGATGCATGACGTGCAAACTCATATCTCGAAGTTCAATGGTGTTGAATCAACGTCCGGAGATTAAGATCGATAAATCTAAAGTACTTTTAGCATGGCGTGTGTCTTGCTAGAATTGGTGTCACTAAGCGATACTCGTTGTGACTAGTTTTTGCTCAGCCTTAAACATCGACGACGCCTTGTACATGCTAGGCATACCGGAAGGCTTTGCCTTCCTTAGTGAATAAAGATCTATAGTTACCCTACCTTAGGATTCTGAGTTCAAAAGGACAAGCCAACACCCCCCTCCTGCACTAGCGTTGGGACGGCGCTACATCGGCAGACGGCGCTGTAGTTGCGTCCCATCACCAAAGACATGGTCATTGGAACCCTCCTTGTAACCCTGTATACGTCGCGGCCGTCCGTCCGACCGGATCCCGTTCGCAGGATATATGAGGAAAGACCTTTGGCGAGCTTATGCAAGTGGTTCGAGCTGAATCGGCCGACGTCGCATAAGGTTACTGAGCATTGAAGTTGCGAGTCCCGGAGGTGGTATATAAGTAACGGAACGTTTTTATGAACAATTGTTAAGCAACACATTCTATACTCCATGCTCTCGCGATCAAAGTCGCAGATGTGAATGGTGTTGTTGGATGAGGTGGTTTGAGAAATCAAGCATTCCCGCACTCACACACGGCAATAGTATCCGTAGGATACTGACAGAAGCATACGATAACGATATGACTATGGAGGGATAATGGCTATTGGTGCGATTATCGTAACAAGTCTGTCTTATCCCTTGCAGATGTCAGTTGCAGAATATGTCTGCAATGTTGAGAGGTTCGATAACCAAGCTGGCATCTTTGTTCGTTCGATCATGGAGACCATTCTGCATATGCAAATGGTAAACAAGACTCCATGCCGACGAAGATTGATAGTAACAAATGGACTGATGTGTGGGAGCACCCTCAGAAAATTTCATGGTGTTGCGATTTGGAAGTCGAAGTGAGATAACTGAATTGTCAGGGTCAAATGATGTTCGCACTATTCGAAGAAACTGGAGTTTGTTATTAGGTACTTAGTTAGTATGAGAACTAGATGTAGCCTGCGACCACCCAGATGCGGCATATCAATATCGAGGTGCCTCCCAAGCTATTTGAATATTATCAAGCAACGGAGAAGAGATCTTTTCAATATAAGTTTTTACGCTAAACAATCTTTATCACTTTACCTACCTCTATTTTTGAAACATTGAGCCTTCCTAGACAAATCTCCGTCTATGATTAGGATTATCGGCCTGAGTTATCTCGCAAGACTTTGAGATAGGCTCCCGCCTAACAGTACATTAGCGATCCCCGTATTCCATCGAACTGGTTCTTACTAGAGTCTAGAGTAATATCATACATGAGCTCGTCCAGAGTATTAACTTAATGATGAACAAGCAGAAAAACCCCTTTTTGTAGCCAAATAGTCTTTTTCATTAATGAGTGATAGTATGTGATGCACTACCCCCCCACCTGCCCCCTAAGTCCTACTGTATAAGACCAGACATGTCCTACTCAACAAAACAACCCACTCTTCATCTTTACCACACAATATATCACTTTTTTATACGTCCTAATTCCTATTCTATACCTTTATCAAACATCCGGCATTCAAACATGCATAAACAACCACAAGCCAATGAACAAAGCAAACCCACTGCATGGGTAGCCAATCAGAACCGACGTATGCATGACATCGTACCAGTCGATAAGGCACCCAGATCAGGAACGCAGCTGACCGAATCAGGCAGCACCCACAGTGCATATCCAGGGGCTCGGAAATTTTCCCTACCACGGATCCTAATACATCTTCTGGCACCACCAGCCAAGCACCACCGAAGGGATACTTAACACACTGTGGCGTATAACGATCACGTGGCCGATCAGAATGAGAATGGACAACAAATAACACAAATCTTTCATCTCAGCCATGATAGTAGCGATGAGTACAAAAACTCCCACATATCTGATCAACCCGAATTGGACAGAGAGCCAGACACAGATGAGAATGATAATGCGGATGGCACTAGATCAATATCACGTCATCAATCACCAGCTGGGGAGAAAAGAACCAACAAGGGGGTATCGACAGTCCGAATTTCGGCCACCTCCAGATCGCAGAGAGCAGCAATTGTCAGGCATACCCCTGCGGCACGTGTAGGTATAATACCAAGTAGTGTGTACACTCCACCGACCATCTCGACATCCGAGGTATTGCGTTATTAATCAATGGTTATACACTGAGCCACAATGTTAGTAGTCCAACACTCAAGTCCTGAGGGCGAACAGGGTATGCCAAGCCATGAGGATATAGGGCCTAAGACTAACTCAGGGCACAATACAGCTATGAGAGCAGAGAGAGCCGTCATAGCACGGGCCAAGGGACTAATTGTCCTATATACCCTTTTTGATGAATCACTCCGTGTAACGACCCTACAATTGGTAGCTACAATCACTATCACCTTAGTGCAAATGGTATACCAAGTGGTAACCAGAGGTGGTATGGTCTCGTATACTTAGTATATACATAGCTGGTAAACCTAGGATAAGGCCTAGGGAATAGTTGAGTAGCCTTGAGGTACTCTATTAGGCAGGGTAACCTTTCGGGAAAAGATTCGCATAAGATCAAGAGAATTATGTGGATGTTACACAGATCTCCAAGACGACTTCTGTGGTCGACTGGAGGACTTCCTGAGCAGTTAAAGGTATAAGAGAGCAAAGTTACCCTACCTTGGGAAGTGATTATTATGCCCAAGGGTCCCAGTTACCCTACTGAGGAACCCAAGTTACCCTACCTTCACCGGCAAAGTCATCCTAGAACTTAGAGCTCGATTGCCTCACATTCTTAGGGTTCTTAGATGTTCTTGGACGCAAACGCATCTGCACGGGGAGACCCTACGCCTATGTAAGGGTGGTCCGAACATACTATTGAACTTGGGCGGGTTTTGCTAAGACCCCCCTCTGGCCCCAGCGTTGGGACGGCGCGTCATAGGCAGACGGCTACATAGTTGCTCGTTCGCCAGTAAAAAGAGGTCATTGCAGCGGCTGCCATAAAACCGTATACGTAGTCGAGGTCCGTCCGACTGAATGTCGTTCGCAGGATATCTAAGGGGAGTATGGGTAACCGCCAAAATGGGGGTCACTCATATATGGTCTCTCGGGCATCTAGGAGTCAATTCTAGCCTACGGGTTGTAGGGTAGTTTTCCTAGTGGTACTCAGGTAGTCTCAGCAGGCCAGGGTGTTTTCGAGACAAATACCTCAGTAACGAGCCCGAACCTCCTCCCCTTGATTTGTAGCATTACCATGGGTTGTTATTGGACTCCAGAGGTATGAGTCTTATCATGGTCGTCAGTAAAAAAAGATTTACGTCCGGCGGAGGCAACCCGCGTCCGGACGGATTGCGTCCGCCCTATGCGTCCCGTGCACCCTGACCGTCCGCCGGACTTTTTTCCTCATCCCATACGCCTGGTGCCTCCCAACGCCCTTATCCCCCGTCCCATGCACCCACCGCGCTTGTTGCGGCAGCTCTCCGTCCTAACGCCCCTCTCATCCTTCCCCTCTTCTACTGCTCTCGTCTGACGGCATCTGGCGTACCCATCAGCAATTCCCAGCCCCAGCACCACCTCCCCCCTACCTTCTCCCTCTGGCCATCTAAATCCGCCCAGTGGCGTCTGAAATCGTCCAGCCCCTTTCGACCCGGATGCCCTCGAGCCACTTTTATCTTTTCCTACCGGAGCACCACTCATAGAGGTATCACGATCGTCATTCTATTTCTTTTCACTACCCTAGTATTATCAACTAGTACAAATTGCATATAGAACAGTTCAATATATTTCATTAAATGTCCGCAGATTCACTCTATAGAGCAATTCCCTACGCTACTACTCGCGCGGCCGAATTGAAGCTAGAGTCTTAAGGTGGTATCACCGAAATGAAGGCTCAGAAGGTTGGGCAGGTGTCAGGCGGAGGAAGGTAGAACGTCCGGAGGAAGGGTAGAACGTCCGACGGACGAAATGGGTATGGAGGAGAAACAGAAGGGAGAACGTCCGCCGTATCAGGGAGGATACACAAAGGGGGTCTGGCGGACGTATAAGGATGCGGAGGGTCTGGCTTTACTCCGGCGGCGGACCAATCCACAAACGTCCGCCGATTAACCAAGTTATACTCCTGCTGCCGAATACTCAATCCTGTAGAATAACTTAATATATGTCATTAAACGTCCGCAGATCTGTCCTGTTATTCACTGTCCATTGCCTCTACCGGCTGGTAAATATATGCGCCTACACGATCACTGCCCCTATACCGACAATTCGCATATCTTGACCATTAGGCCGCTTGCTGACTAGTATATGTCCGCTTCTGCGGTGAAATCTACCAGCACCGACGGGATCGAGTATGCGTACCAATGCCAGGTGGTGGACATCTCTGGCCCCGCTCAGGACGTATTTTATCTTAAAGAGTGCTAACAATCGTGCTACTAGCCGGCCTCGCAGATCCCCATAACTTTCCTCTCAGCCAGCGTGGACCCATATCCAATCGTTTCTAGGATCGCCGTTGCGGAAGGCCTTTGTTCTGGGGCAGCGGGCGCGGTGGATCTGGAGAACGTCAGCTTCCTGAAAGTCTGAAACCGGAATTTCAAGGTGTGTAAATTGCTCTACGGGAAGTGTAACGACCCTACGAGAGGTATCTACAATCACTATCACCTTAGCCCAAATGGTATACCAAGAGGTAACCTGAGGTGGTATGGTCTCGTATACTTTATACAAATAGCTGGTAAACCTAGGAGAAGGCCTAGAGGGTAGTTGAGTAGCCTTGAGGTACTCTACTAGGCAGGGTAACCTTTCGGGAGAACATTCGCATAAGGTCAAGAGCATTATGGGAATGTTATACGGACATCCGAGACGACTTCTGTGGTCGCCTGGAGGACTTCCTGAGTGGTTAAAGGCATAAGAGGGCAAAGTTACCCTACCTTGGGAATTTGGTCATTATGCCCATTGGTCCCAGTTACCCTACTGAGGAACCCAAGTTACCCTACCTTCACCGGCAAAGTCATCCTAGAACTTATAGGTCGATTGCCTCACATTCTATAAGCTCTTAGATGTTCTTGGGCGCACACCTGTCTGCGCGGGGAGGCCCCACGCCTGTATGAGGGTGGCCCGAACATGCTATTAAACTTGGGCTGGTTTTGCTAACACCCCCCTCTGGCCCCAGCATTGGGACGGCGCGTCATAGGCAGACGGCTGTGTAGTTGCTCGTTTGCTAATTAAAAGAGGTCATTGGAGCAGCTGCCGTAACACCGTATAAGTCGTCGCCGTCCGTCCGACCGAATGTCGTTCACAGGATATATAAGGGGAGTATGGGTCACCGCCAGAATGGGGGTCGCTCATATATGGTCTCTCGGGCATCTAGGAGTCTATTCTAGCCTACGGGTTGTAGGGTAGTCTTCCTAGTGGTGCTCAGGTAGCCTCAGAAGGCCAGGGTGCTCTCGAGACAAATACCTCAGTAACCAGCCCGGACCTTCTCCCCTTGATTTGTAGCATTACTATGGGGCATTATTGGACTCTAGAGGTATGAGTCTTATCACGGTAGAGTATGTCCCGAGAGGATGGCTATGGGTAGCGCCCACTTAGCCAACCATCAGCTACATCTCACCGGGGGAGTTGGTATGTCAATTTATCACATGGGATACTCGCGTAGATTAAATGATAGACTGCATAGCTTGTATAGACGAAGCTGCCACTGGGCCAGTGAGTCCTCCACCTAGGTATTGACTCCGGTTGTTGTCATAAGAGCTAGCCACTGGTATGACTTCGATGGGAAGAGTTTTTCCACCTGCGGTTGTATTGGAAATGAATTGCAGAAACTCATATCCTATTGACGGAGTTAAGTGTACCCGAGTTGGTCCGACACTTCCAGTGGCATAATTCCTGATGGAGGGTAGACCTAGGACAGACCCTGAGCAGGACAGGGTGCTCGCACAAGGTCCGATGTAGTGGTGAATGTTAAAGGCTTAAATCTGATATCTACTTAAGTTTAAGCGGTTGGCATTCTACTTTGACAAAAAACTTTTCCTCAAGAGAACTAATTTGAGTGAAGCTTCGTGCTTAACTATAATAAGTTTTACCGTTGATTCTTCTGAATTATTTTACCTCATCTTTATCTTCTACTTTGAATGGTTGGTGCGGTCGCAACCTAAGAGTTCACCTCTCTACAGGGTGCCCCCATTACAGGAAGCGATCACAATTCCGTGCGGTCAGAAGGCCGCTGCTGGTCGTCCACTAATGTCTGCCTGATAAAACGTAGCATCTCCTCAATCAAGTCGGAATAATCGATGTTAAGGGCTGTGCATAGCACGGCCAGAGTGCCGATGTTCTCCATCATGCGGCCTTTGAGAACTTGCCGAGGCGCACTCCGGTTTGAGGCCGGTGCCTCCATCCCGCCATTTCCCCTTACGAACGCATTCTCGGCTTTCGAAAGTTCTTCTATCCTCTGCAACCTCATTCCCTGGGCCTGCTTGCGGCTATAGTACGACAAGACCTGTTGGGCAGCGTCATTCTTGTTTCACCTGCGGTATCCCTCTTGAATCTGTTCCTCATTGGCCAGCTCACCCATCTTAGTAGAATACATCAAAATAGACCCAAAACGTCGCAGGTGGAGACAAAGTAACTAAGGTAGTGCATCTTCATGAAGTTGAAGTGGTTTTCTCGCTGGATCAAATCTGCCCGCCGGTTAACCCTCTGAAGCCTGTTTTGATCCGCCTGCCGATGGCGTTGGGCAGCAGAGATATGGTGGGCTTCTTGAGCAACCTGATTCGCAATTAATCTCCTTAACTCCCGGTCCTGACGATTTACCTCCGCGCGTGTAGAGTTTGAAGTGCGGAACTCAAGAAAAATGTCCTTCGTCTGGTGAAATGTCTGCAGGTACCTTGCCATATAGGGAAGTGTATCCGGTGTCTGACTGCAATATTGAGTCATTACGGAGAAGAAATCAACCAGTGCACCAACACAGTTCAAGGCGATGTTGAAATCCTGATGCTGAGAACTGTCTGGATTTCGCAATGCGGATGCCAATACTGCTGAAATGCGTCGACCGAGGTTGCGCATTTCCTTTCCCTTCCATTGTGTGACTTCACGATAGGCCCTTTTTGGTACACTGAATCCGGGATAAGGCGGAGTTTCTTTCCAGGCATTGTCGAACGCCTGCTGCCGTTTATGCTTTTTCAGGAACCCTTTCACCCATTCCATCATATGTTTGAATAGGTGGAGATAAATGTTGTGTAAGAGGTCTGGCTTATGTAGGTCCGCCGGGTTTACTCGGTAGAGTTCAGTGAATAGATTGCGGCCTATTTTCACGCCCACCTGCTGACAGTATTCTGCGATGCCAGCCTCTCCAGACTCTTGCTCCCGTGCTTTTTCCCAATATAAGTATAGTCGCGGGCCTCATATATCTTCCACGGATTCCCACCAAGCTCCTTGGATGGAACCTCACACTTTGGGCACGACATACTACCTATTCCATGCAAAGCTGCATGTTCCGCATGATCCGCAATCCAGGCCGACAAAATGGAAAACACAGGCGTGTTTTGCCATCTGAACAATCCATTACCGTGCCTTCTTGGACAACCTCCTGTAATGGTGCACGGACAAGATTGAAGACAGCCCGTAGAGTATCAGCGTTGGTCTTCCTCTGGGCTTCGTCCGCACTGCCTGAATCACCCGTTAACTTTGGAGGCAAAAGCAGCAATGCCAGAAGCAGGATCGGCATCTTGGCAGGGCTGTTTCTAGTCCGCGAAAGGAGATTGCCGATCGTCACGTATATCGGCCAGGCTTTCTTATCTCCCGAGATATTGGTAAGCTGAGTCTGGTCGGACAATCCTATAATGGGTACGACGGTTGACCCAGGGGGAAGCGTTTGCTACTATAGAACAAAATCAGAGATTAGCGTGGGAAACGACGACCACTTAAAGCCTGTCAGAACCTATTTCATACCTGTGTATCCCACCACTAGTCCGCCGTATGCATCTCAGAGTATAATCGCACTCCACTAGAATCCTATTCCCATATAGGTGCGTAGACCATATCTGATCTATATGCGACCTGGCGGACCAGGTAGCGGATGCAGTCGAGGGCGTTCCTATAATAAAAAGTAGTTGTATGTCGACCATCGCCAATCATGGTTTCGGTTCACGTCAGATATTCACCAAATGGGTCCGGTACATCGAGGTACTGCTGGAAAGTATATGCAGACCGGAATGACCGGGTATCCATGCCACCAAAACCTTCTGCAAAGTACGCGTCAATTTGGGACTTGGATAGCTTGCTCCGGACTAACCAGCTTGCCATATTAAAGTCGGCTTCTGAGGAGAAAGGGTTCCATGGGCCATATTTCATGGACTCATTAAGTTCCGTATAGCCAGCAACATCGCCAAATGCTCTGCCAGCGCCTAGAATACTTTGTTGACTGGATGGGCGCCCCCGGTCTGGCTGCGGGGAAAAGTCCTCCTCGTCTGAATCGTGTTGCATATCACCAGGGTCATTACTTGCAGCGTAGCAATCTGCAATCTACAGCATCGGATCAGATTCGTAGTCCGAGTCACCCTGATTACTCTTTTCATCCGGCGCGAACGCCCTGAGCTCTGGTAAGGTAGTGTCCACAATTGCACGGAGGGATAAAAGAATATCATGATGCATTGTTTCAAGGTGCTTTTCGTTTGCAGCGGCATGTTGATAACGTCGCCTGCAATAAGGACACTTGGTTGTGAGTGAGGCCATCATGTGTGGTGTTTCTCTTTCAAGTGGTCTGGAGGAGCACTAATGAGCTGAGACGGGCTGCGGCTGGTCTGGTCATTCCACAGCAGTGGCAGATATTCAAGAGTTGAAATTAGGAGGTACCTTCAAGTTTGTTCGCTAGGATAGTGACGGATCAGCGGACGGGTACGGACGTTCAAGCTCCCAGTATTCTAGGTTGACGCTATCGTCTGATAACCTAATCGTGGGTAGATGTTTATGACGGATCAGGGGACGGGTGCGGACGTTCAAGCTGCCAGTATTCTAGGTTGACGTGATAGTCTCTAATAACCTAATCGTAGGTAGATGTTTATGAGAGATCAGTAAACGGGTGCGGACAGTGAAGCTGCCAGTATTCGAGGTTGACACGATCGCCTCTGCTGATCGTAGGTTGGTGTTTAGAAAGCTCTTGGCTCCCAGGTTGCGGCTTCTCTGCGGCTCTGTTGTGGCTTGAAAGCTTATCTGAAGCTTATCGGGCTGATCACGTGAACTTTCAAGATTCATGATATCATTGATATTCAAGTTTGTACAGGGTACAATCTTGCGAACCCCACTAAAATCGTCCATATACGGACTACTATAAGCTCCCCCTGACCCCATCCTCTCTCCACAATCACATTCTTCATCAATCCACCCGTCCATCCTATTAGCACTCACAAAGTCCCGCACAACCCCTCACTCGTCGGCAGTATCACTAGTATATCCTCAGCTCAATTCAGTATCTACGTTGCTATAGCTAATAACTTTTCTTTGAGCGGTTTATCGTTCGCAGAACCCTTTTCTTTCCGCAGAACCCCCGTTTTTGTCCGCACAACTCCCTTTATTGTCCGCCAGGCCCGCTATATATCCATTTGGTACTTTCATCTCCAAAACGAAGAGCATCTGCCAGCGGACGTTTTTCACCCGCCGGACAACCATCTTAAAAAGAAAAGGAAAACTCCTTCAGATCCATCAACACCCTCCCACCTCGACACTCACAATGGCCGTATCTAAAGCTGGATTCGTTTATCCAAGAACGGCGGGCCAGGAGAACGATGGCGATATTACCAGGTGTAAGTTGGTCAGGGGCTTCCCCAACCACAGCACTCATTCCACAGAGGATAATACCTTCCGGAAGGCTATGAAGCGTAAGATGGAGCAAGAAATGATCCCGGACTTTGTGGGCAGTGCGGCCAACCAATGGGCGGCCATCCAAGTACATGCTCTTACCATCCCACCCGTCCCACATAGGGCGCCACTCTGGCAGACTAACACCAGGCGAGGTCCACGGTTTACCGAGTGCTTCGATTGTTTGGTAAGGGACATAGCGAAAAAACATAAGAAAAATTTGGAGAACTCATTGAGGGCACCTGTTGCCGGTCCTGCCGGTCCTGCCGTTCCTGTTGCTGCTGTAAATGATCGTAAGTCATCTCAAAATATCTGCGCCGAATGAATACAGTGTATGCTAATATGGTGGCTGCAGCTTTAGCCGGTCCGCGCTATGTCCGCATTTGGATAGATGAGGCATCAGTGATCCGCCAAGCCGACCCACACCCTGCCAGGCTTGACAAGATCGTGTGGCAAGCCGGCAGACATGTTTACTGGTTCGAGATGACTGAACCCACCCTTCAGAACGTGCGTGATGGCATTCACAGTGTCCTAGAACGTGGACACGGATATCGTGCGCAAGTTTGTGCGATGCAACAGGGCAAAGGTTTCCTCTATGAGGATCCAGCGCAGCCCCTGGCACTTGCAGAAATGATCCCAATCTCAACTGATGTTCACGTCCGCACGTGGTGGGCAATGAATACGCAGAGCGAACCAATGGATATGCTCTTCGATGGCGATCGTACACAAGGAGCTGATGGGACTCCTGCTCCGGTTGGTTTGGATTTTGCTAGTCGTCATAATAGAGACCCCTCTACTGACGGATCACAGGATAGCGATGGCAGTGATGACGACAACAATGACGACAACGACGACAATATCTCAGTCAGCAACTAGCCTGAGTCATCCGCGGCAGCCGCAACGCGAGCTCCAAACAGGAGCACGGCCCAGGGGACTGGAGCGGTGCACCCCAGCCATTCTGCGGATGTCGACGAATCTGAATCAGACTCTGATGGTGTTTCCGATGCCGGCTTCTCACCACCTCCTAGTAAGCAAGCTTTTACTGATCTTGGTAACTTGGACACTCGTGCCTTAAAGCCTAGCTGAATAGGAAGAGAGACTGATCGAAAGAAAGCTTCGGTGTTACCTAGCTAAACAGCTGTTAGTAGCAGCAGCAAACGTAACCTGGCAGCTATGGCAGAGCTCGATGAACTCAACAGCCCGGCTGACCCGGCAGAAACCCCAAGGAAGGTTGCCCGCCTGATGCTCGCAACTGACTCTAGTGTCAAGGTAGAACCGGAAAGATTCCTTGGGGAGTTTAATTCGAGCCAGCAACCTACCAACCGGCTTATTCAGCCAATCAGCCCTCCTCCGTTGGCTTCCAGCCCTTGTCACCATCTAGCCCCCACCGCTGTTGAGCAGGTGCAGGTGAGAGCATCAGCTGCGCATCTTTTAATGCTAGCATCAGGTGTTGGGCAGCCTGCCGAACCGTCGGTGACCCAAGTTGGTACGCCTGGCGGAACCCACTCCCCCTCTGATCTGCGCTCTGGAGATCCACAAGCAACTATGATGGTACCGGACGCCAGACGAGAATCAGGGCCCGCCTCTACAGCCAGCGAGATTAGTAGTGGATACTCTACCGCGAGTACATTGCGGTTACCACTAGCAAGCTTTTCCTCAATGTTGGCAGCAGAAACATATGTTTGGAGTCCTCTCCGCTCTGTTTCTGCCCAGGCTTAGGTAATGTCTGCAAAGGTAGTCCGCCCGAGCCGTGGCTAATCATATTAAGCTCTCCAGGTGTCGGGAGTCCGTTTCTAGTGGTTTACAGGTACTAGAAGGCCTGGAGTCTTCCTGCCTGCTTTCCGTTCTTGCTTGTTGCTTTTTTGTCAGATTGGTCCTGTTTGTTCCAGCCTATGTCTGTTTTGGATTAGCCGGCTGCGGCTGGGTTCACCAGGACCCAATGCCACGGACACTAATTGTGGGGAGCGGACGCTAATGCTTTTTCTTTGCTTTTTTTTTTTAGATGCTTGGTCTTGAAACCCGGCATTCTTGTTCCGGCTGTTTTTCGAGAAGTGTTTTCTTTTCTGGCTCTAGAAGTCTGCCCTTAGAGTTTTGCGGATTATTCTTGTTCTCCTCCAGCTGTGTTTCATTTGGCGTGTGTTTTACTAGTACCTTCTAACTCTAGGTATTGGCTCTTGTTGTTTCGCAGATTATTTTTGTTTTTTTCTTGCTGTTTTTCACTCAAAGTCCAATTTGTTGAGCCTCAGTAGCTTCTTATACTTTCTGGGATTAGCGTTTTGGGATCCAAGCTCTAGCCGTATTCGCATTTGTTGCCGTCTACTTGGCGGACCTACTGGAACTAGATTAGTCCGCGCATGCTAATAAACCTTTCCATCTACTTCATGAACCTTAAACACCAAAAGCTCGTATCGTGATTCAGGAAAATAACGCGGCTGAATTGAAGCTAGACGCCCCGGGTGCAACTTCCCATAGAAGGTGTGCAGCTTCAATTCGGCCGCACGATGTCTGTGCCACTGCCATCAAGTATCAAAGCGAGTGACAAGCTGTGAACATTCCTAGTTCTTAAAGAAGGCCTGCGGACCATTTCTCTCTGCCATGTTCAAACCCCGTATTGTTCTCTTAACTACATACCAATACACCTTTCCTAAAAGCATCTATTTCCAGACACTGTTCACTACAGCTCTCAACTATCACTATTCACCTACACACTATGTCACAACAACGGCGGGCTATTCCTGACAGAACGCGTTCGTAGAGGCAGGGCAGGCAAGGGCAAAGGGAGGTCCGCGGGGGACGTGTCCAGAAATCTAGATCCGGAGACGGGTCAAGTATTGCAGCACGACGTCCGGCGTCTCTTACCGCGGGGTCTACAGTAAGTAGGACAAGAAGGGCCATTGAGGTGCCAACCCCATCACGACCCCAAATAGCAGAACCAGCTCTTGCGGATGACGGGCAGCAGTTGGCGGACGACGGGCAGCAGTTGGCGGAAGATGGGCAGCAGTGGGCGGACGACCGGGAGCAGCCGTGAATGACAGTATGGACTCAGATGATGGAGCATATGAGGATAATGATGTTCAGAGTGCGGTATGCGAAGAGGAGGAGGCTAATGAGAATGGCGAGAATGATGAGGGTGTAATAGAGCCGGGAGCGGATGATGAGGATCTGTCAGCAGATTGGGGGGCACAGAGACCAGTCGAGAATGAGTTTCTTAGCTGGCAACCATCGATAATAACAATCACGGCCGGGCATAGTCAGACTTCAGGCTGGAGGGCTAGTTACCAGGAACAGAGAACACTTGCCCCAAGATGAGTACGCCAAAATCGTATGCCTGCCTTCCCCTCCCAGTTGCCCGGAGCCTTGAATCCGCTTGCAACACCAGTCTTAACTCAAACTCAGTCGCATCCAACTATGCGAGACTTTGATAACGGAAGTGGACAGCGGACCAGTAGTAGGCGGATTGTGGCCGTAGGGCTAGAGCGTAGCATCCTGGTCAAAGCCCGTGACCTGATGTGGGACTGGACAATCTTCGTGAATCCGGTTCCGGACCCAATCACCCAGACGGAAGCAGTCCGCAGATGCTGGAGGGATGCCCGGAGTGAATTGGGCTTTCCCCACTTTGTCGATGCTACCCTACCCTCCACTGAGCAGGTACGTTACCCTTAATTGATAACCTGCGTGTCATCCCAGACTAAACAGAGTGGCCGGTGGCCACTGGGTTTTAGATCCGGTCAAAGCACAGTTCGTGCAGATCTCAGTATCTGCATACTGCGAAGTGCGCTATAACAGAACTCTATAAGCTTGACATTGAGGATCCTGCGGGCTGTGC
>Ga0307509_10002638_pt1 | contig 28661 bp, 35 predicted proteins | sample 10_EM_MG_FD_202245 | JGI IMG/M metagenome (GOLD analysis project Ga0307509, IMG submission 202245) | Populus trichocarpa ectomycorrhiza microbial communities from riparian zone in the Pacific Northwest, United States - 10_EM | ecosystem: Host-associated > Plants > Roots > Unclassified | place...
AAAATCCGAGCGGTGTTGACAACCCTCTACCAGATGCGCTTTTTCAATTGTGCTGTCGATTGGAATCGCAGAGGCTCATAACCTGTAGGAACGTGGTGGTGGTGGAAGAATGACTTGGTGTATTTCCCATCTATGACCGAAGGTATATATAGAGATACATGACCGCCAAGAGCCAACAACCGGTTCTACTAACCCTACTGCTCAACCCCAACACATATGAGGATAGCTACCCGTACCTACTGCTACCCTAATATCTCACACCTCCTCCCGACACCAGGGTATTACTACCACCTCCCCACCTTGAACCCACGACCCTTCATGGGTTTGGGAATGTTCATAGCAGGGAGGATCCACCAGATGAGAGCCGGCAAGAGTTACCTGGCCGCCCACCCAACCTGGAGGTCCCCCGACGCCGACACCTCCTCCCCCCGCTGCAGTCTTGAACCTGAGACGTTCGAACACACTATTCTCACATGCCCCTCCCGACAGGGCGCTCGCTAATGCCTTCTCCACGGTGTCTCGAGCGTTGGTCAGGACCCTTCTCTCTGGTCCTCCCTTCCGCTGCTCAAAAGGCTCGCCACCTTCATCGGCGTCACCTCCACTGGACTCCCCCCCACGATGTTTCCGCCAAACACTCCCTCCTCCTCCCCCCCACTCCCCCTCTCGCCTCTGGCAGTACCCCCCCGGCGTTTCGTGTTTTTTCGTTGGCTGAGGTGTAGGCCTGGTGGAATTTCTTTCCTGCGGTTATGTAAGCTTTCCTTGTTTGAATCAAGCCTTACTTAGTTTGTATCTTTCCTTTTTACGTGGCCAGAGGCCCGGCGGAGAAGAAACCTTCGCGATAGTGGATATTTAACCGATGTCGTGACTTTCTTTTGTTATTTGTTTTGATTTATAGGTTTTGTTCTCTCCATAGCTAGCGCTGCATGAGGCTTTTTGTACCTTAAAACAATGAAGGCATGATTACAAAAAAAAAAATTAAAATGACTGCCTCCTGTGGCACCCACTAGATAAAGCCTGTGAACCACATCCAGGCATACTTTGACCTCAGAGTAGTAGTAAGGTTAATAGTAGTGGGCTTGGGGCTGACAAGGGAAGCGGCAAGGCTTTCAGAACAATAATTGCAAACTCAGTTCTAGGATACCCAGTAAACTGTAGTATTCCCATAGGTTATTAGTGGACACCAGAGGTGTGACTCATGTCTTGATTTAAGATCCCGCATGGTTCGCTCTGGGTAGCGCCTATGCAGTCAAGCAACCTGAAATTTCTTATTTCTTATCGTGGGAGCTTGCAGTTGAGGCAAGTGCGTCCTCATACATATTATCTCTATGTTGGGCATGTCAGTTGGCTACTGACATGCTACCTATAGGACAGAGATGTCTCTCATGCAGCTGTAGTAATAGATACATCACCGGAAGCACTACATATTTGTCAAGATAGTTAATATCCCTGTGATCCAACTACCTATGGGTCTGAGCCCACTCCAGGTGGGTGAGTTGAAGAGCCCTAAGCTGAGCAGGGTGCTTCCGGAAGGTCAGAATGGTTGATGGGTGTCCTCTCGCTTTACATTTTTGTACTCAACCAATGTGTGAGACACCCTATTCTGATAACCAACCATCCTCAAGAGGACATATTGAGTGAAGGTTTCAGGCTTAACGATATTACATTTAACTGCGTAATTCTACTTTGAATTTTCATTTATCATAGTGATCCTTACTTCTACGTTGAGTCTTCAGTACAGTCGCAATCTTAGAATTCCTCTTTTTACAGAGTGCTTTCTTTACAAGAAGCCAGTGCCGGTCGGTCTGCAGAATGAGATATGCCATGTCCAAGATCTTCCCGATATCCATATTTGTCAGCTCGCTTGTAACCTCTCTGAGCTGAACAGTTACAAGACCGTGTACATCCAATGAATCTTCTGCGTCTACCACTCTCATGAACTGAACTCGAGCGAGGCGAAAGAAGGTATCCTCCTGCATATAGACCAACCGGATTTTGAACCGAGCTATGAGCCTGGCCGGGAGACATCCCCTGGGTGTACCATACGTAATCTCCCCACTAGCCTGTATCCAAATGCAATCATTCCAGCTGGTGTGGTTATATAAGAGTCAAGCACCTGTGCATTGGGTCCTCTGTATGAGGTAACCATGTGCCTTCTCGAACTCAAGGACAGCGATGTACAGTTGCGTAGGTAGTTCAACCGGCAATGTTAAAACTATTGCCCCATTTTCCCGCTGTCCGTGCTGTGGAGGTAGGCTCAGTTGGCTATATTTTATCAATTCCAGGCAAATTATCCTCAGGAATATATTGCATGCCTTGCCAAAATCAACGACGTTGTGGACATTATCACGACCTCCCTTCAGAATCCTACAATGGGCTGGGGAAGTTGGCGCAGGTCTCATCTTCTTTAAAGGTTTCACTACCTCAGTTGGTAAATCAGCCGGTGCACATTGAAGGATTTCCAAGTTCAAATGTCCTATGCAAATTTCATATTGTCAACCGTAGCCGCTCAGTATCTGTATTGCTGCATGGTTTCTATTTGAGTGTTATTATGTATCCTTGATTTGCTCCTTAGGTGCAGGCTCTCCATGCTTGGTAGAATAAATGGGAATATTGCGGAAGATGTGATCGCGAAGGTGCCTTATTAGATAAATCTTAACAAAGTTGAAATTTGATTCTGAATAGATCAATTCAATGCATTGGGGGTGGTCTACATCTCAATTGTGGTGACGGCTCCGAAACGATTAGAATGGGGGCACTCGCTGCCTGATCCGTGCCTCTCATGGCACATCTTCTTGTGTAGCTTATCGGCCTTCTCCTGTATGCGTTTGAATATGCCAAACACCAAGACAATGCATCAGCAAAAAAAATCAGTTTGCGTTATTTGCATTTCAGCGCACCCTTCATCTTCTGGCTGCGTTCTGTGGGACAATTTTTTTGAAGTTATGTAATCAAAAAACCCGTTTCATTTTAAGATTAATCTAACAATTGCGTAGACAAAGATGAATTTTCAGCCCTAACGGACAACATTTACATGTCCATTTTGGCTTCTGAAGTTGAAAACTAGATTCATGGGATGCACAGGATGCTGACCAGATGCAAACTCCACTACAGGGTGCGTTCAGATGCGTGTGGATGCAAAATCGAGTTTTTTTGCTGATGTGTGCTTCGTCTCGTGCATCTGTGTCGCATATTCTTCCATATGAGATATAGCCTCCGGTGTACAAATTTGGTATTGAGCCATCATGGTGAAGTCAAGAAGTCACCTGATACAGGTGAGCTTACGTTAGAAAGTTTGAACTAGCATACAAGCAGTCTGTCTCAACGCCACGCTAAGAACGCGGAACAAACATTGCCGGAAATTCTTCACCTCTTTTCCTTTCATTGCGTAACCTCCCCACAGTACTTTTGGGCACAAAGAATCCCGGGTAAGTTGGCAATGCTTTTCAGGCGTCGTTGAAGACGTGCTGTCAAGCAGGGTTTTAGACAAATCCCTGAATCTAGTCTCTCATATGCTTCAAGAGTCTGAGATAAATTGTTGTTAACATATCCGGCTTGTCAAGAACAGGCTTCAAAACTCTTAGGAGTTCTTCAAACACTTTTTGACCCATCTTGATACCATGGGTTTCATTACTGTAGCAAGTGCTAGCAGTGTGGAGAGTTTCAGAATCGAGGGATGGGTTTTACATTTATAATGTTCATATCTTGCGTAATCTCTAGCATTATGGTAGTTGGCTCTGCTTCCAAATTCTTTGGTGGGCACCTCAGATTTAAGCCAGATAGGCTTTGGATTTCATCCTGTGTAGGGTAATGTTTGCCATCTGGTCTGCAATCTACCCTGACATGATGGTGAGCAATCTCCGAATCTTGGAGTTAGTACAATCAATTGAGGCGCTCTCCAATCCCACCCCATTCAAAGAGCACAAAATGAGCTCAAATAGGGTACTGAGTGTTCCGGAATATATTTGTCTCTCGAGTTTGGTGGCCCAAATAGATCTTGTGAGCTTGGCGGAACTGGCAATAGCCCCAGCAGCAGAATCTCCATTGATCCAGGTGTATTACAGATTGCCGACAGAAGATTTCAAATCGTCATCTCAACCGACCATGCTTTCTGGATTTGGGCAAAGTTGCTGAGAGAGACGTCTCAACTGATTTCCCACCAATCAGAACCAGCATTGCCTCTTCCAGGTGCCTTTCCTGTGATCAATTAGTAGGCTTTCACATAAAGGAGACTGCCGTAGTTGGACTTCCCAGCCCCAGTCAGCCCTATTCATTTCTGCATAAATTCTCTGTCCGCTCGGGTTGTATTTAAGCCATGGTCTATAGCCCAAGTCATCATGATATGCTAGTTGGCAAGGGTGATATCTCAGGCAGTCTAACACGTTCCAATAGTAGCAGAGTAATGGTCTCTTACTGTCCTCAATATGTCCTTTAAACAATTGTAGATTTGGGCGATACAGATCCAGATGTTGGAGAAGATTCTCCAACTGATGCAGGAAGCTATAGCAGACTAATATCAAGTGTCTGATACTATTTGTAAAGTAATTGTTAATCCAGGGTTTTGAGACATTGTTCTCAACAAACAAAGATGCAAGTTTCAAACCTTGTGTATACGCAAACGGAGCCCATCGGTATATGCACATATCCCTGCGTTGTTCATTATACTCTTCATCCTCACCAATGGCCATACGCGCTTCCCTAGCGCTTGAGGAATCCTCCTGTTGAGGTGCCACTGGGTATGTGTTGTCCTTGTATCCCTCTGTATCAGGTTCTTGCATAAGTGTATCATCAGGTGCGTCATGCTCACTACCAGCTAGATCTCCGGCCGCATCTGATTGATGGTCAGAATTGCAGTATTCTCTCAGTTTGTTATCATCAGATATGTCACTTCCCTGGTCGTTAAGGAGGTCCTCAGGTGCTAGTGGATTCCATATCGTGAATGCGAGTACAATATCGAGATTTGCATGCACTCTTCGCAAGTGTGTCCATCAGCAAAAAGGCGGCCTGCATCGGATACAGGAGTGTTGTGTCCTGACTCTCCTAGCCTGAACTCTGCGTCCTGTGCGTCCTGTACCCATGCGTTACAGCTGGTTGCGTCTGTTGCGTCCGGAGACCCTTGCCTATACTTGGTTCTGTCTGGGCACATGGGACTAAGGAACCCTGCCTCCCATGTATCCTGACTTAAACCTCAACACCATCGCACATCAGGATTCACCACTACCCCTGATTCTCCTTTCAGCCTTCTTTGTTTTCTAGCCGGGATGTGAGTAAAAACTATTTCTTGGCAAAGAAAATATTGTTAGAGCTGGCGCCTTGTGAGAAACCCATCATACCCTTAATCTTAAATTTGCGCTAAAGACCCCCAGGCCATGTCACACTGGCACTCAGAGTTCTATTTTCAGAATATCATCTTTGAATGAGTGAAAATGCCAGCTCACTCCAGTCTGAAAGCGAGTGATAGCCATAACACTCTCAAGTCTAGCATACTGCCTGGTGGGTTCTCGGCACTTAGCGTCAACTGGACGCGACGCGACACACTCTTTTTATCACAACTCTCAATATCCACACTCCTGGGCCACAGCTGTAACCCTCCACCACAGCCAGACAATCAATCCTGAATCTGACACCTGGATGTTCCTGGGCTCGATGCCAGCTATCCAGCGGTATAAAGGGTGTCTCTGTGGCATTAAAACTGAGGAAATCGCTGACTCTTGTCAGTGTTGTCTTTATAGATACCCTGGCGATCCCAGAACTCGATGGCAGATTCCTCCACAACCACTACTCCGATCCTGGATCTAATTGCGGGAGATTGTTGGGCTCGACGCCAGCTACGAATGGTATAAGGTACTTCCCTGTCGGATCAAGACTCAGGAAATCACTGTCTTCTGTGGAGGGTGTATTATGTATCACTGGCGATATTTTACACCATGGCAGATTACTCCACAACCGCTGGACGGATTTTGATTCTGTTTGCGAGAGGTTTTTGGGCTTGACACCAGCCTTCCAAGGGTATATGGTACACCTCTGTCACATGAAAACCCAGGAAGTCGCTGTCTTCTGTGGAAAGGATCTTTATAGTAGCCCTGGCGATATTTTACTCGATGGCAGATTACTCCACAACCACGGGACGGATTTTGATGCTCTTTGCGTGAGGTTGTTGGTCCTGACGCCAGCCTTCCAACGGTATAAGGTACGTCTCTGTCGCATCTGAACTCATGAACTCGCTGTCTTCTGTAGAGGGTGTATTAGATATCAAGTTGGCGATATTTTACTCGATGGCGGATTACTCCACGACCGCTGCACAGATTCTGATGCTCTTTGCGGGAGGTTGTTGGCCATGACACAGGCTTCACGACGATATAAGATACTTCCCCCCGCGATGTTTATTCATGAAGTTACAGGACTGAATGGTGTGCTGGCGATCCCAGAGCTTGATGGCAGATCCCTCCACCACCAGGTGTCTGATTCTGGATCAGATTGCGGGAGGTTGTTGGGCTTGATGCCAGCTACGCGCCGGTATAAGGTACGTCTCTGTCGCATTAAAACTCATGAATCCGCCAACTCTTCCGAAAATGGTCTTTCTACAGGTCTCTGAACTCGATGGCCGATACCTCCACAACCACTGGGCCAATTCTGGATCTGATTGCGGGGGATTGTTGGGTTCGACGCCAGCTACGTGGCGGTATAAGGTACGTCTCTGTCGCACCAACACTCATGAATCCGCCAACCCATCTGACAGTGGTCTCTCTACAGGTCTCTGAACTCGATGGCAGATTCCTCCACAACCACGGCTCCGATTCTGGATCTGATTGCGGCGGACTGTTGGGCTCGATGCCAGTTACATGATGGTATAAGGTCCTTCCCCCCGCAATTTCTATTCATGAAGTTACAATGCTAAATGTTTTGCTGGCAATCCCAGACCTCAATGGCTGATTCCTCCATAACCGCGGGGCCGATTGTGGATCTGATTGCGGGAGATCGTTGGGCTCGACGCCAGCTACGGGGTGGTATAGGGTACGTCTCTGTCGCATCAGGACTCATGAATCCGCCAACTCTTCTGAGAGTGGTCTTTCTACAAGTGCCTGAACTCAATGGCGGATACCTCCACAACTGCTAGGCCGATTCCAGATCTGATTCAACTTGCAGTGGATTGTTGGGCTCGACGCCAGCTACCCTGTGGTATAGGATACATCCTGAGGCGCCAATCTCCCATTGAGCTACAGGGTCCCGGGTAGAGGATGAAGGTGTCACAAGAGTTCTTATGCTTTCGTGTTCCTTTGTGAAATCTCCTGAATATTAGAATAATAGAAGACTACTAGTAGTAAATTTAACGGTTTGACGGTATGAAATCACTTGTGACCCATGTCAGAAAAAAGTAAAGGGGGGACCCTTCGCTTATCTCACGAAGATCTGGTCTGGCATCAGGTAGAATCCTGAGTATGAGGTGGTGCGTCTGGTAGCGTCCTGAGTATTAGGTACTGAGTCTGGTGCGTCCTGAGGATTAGGTGCTGCGTCAAGTGCGTCAGATGCGTGGTGTGGTAGGGTGGTTGCGTCCTGATTCGCGATTTGCGTTCTAGCGTCAGGTGCATCAGACGCACAGAGCGGACAGAACGCATGGTACAGTCACTAGACAAAAGTCTTGGTGATCGCTTAGTCAGCGAGGACTAAGCGAGATAATCCAAGTCCAACACCCCCCAGCCCCACCACAGTGGAAAATCACGTATGGGGTATCATCCTACATGCATTCTTACAGCCTTACTACTAAACTAATATTTTATGTTTAATTCTTCGCTTTGTTCTACCATCGAAATGCCATTATCAGCCTTTTGCTAAATACCCCTTGGATACACGGGCGTGTCTCACTATTCCGCAATCACCAAGACTTATGTCTAGTGAGTGTATTATTTTTGCTGATGTCTTGTATGCGCCTGCATACTAGTATCATTTGAGATAAAATGAACATTTGACTAGTATCATGGAATTTTGCGCAGCTGATTTTGGGAGTCCTGGGTGGGTAATAGTGGTGTAATGATGTTATTGTCTTGATGTTAAGGCGTGCTGGGGGAGATACTGGGCATAGTATACACTAATCTATCACAAGCCGTCAATCAGGTTTAGCCCTGTGTCACGACATTACGTGGTCTTAGTTCCTTAACATTTTGCATTCCGATAGGCTGGCAATGACAGAAACACTAATGGATGCCTGAGCTGTTAGCACTTGATGCATCTTAATTCTTGAAGACAATTCAAACAATTCATGATTCTTTCAAACAATCTTGAATGTTTGAGAGTTGTATATATACTGTGGGTTGATTACGACGGAAAGAAGTTTATACTAAGGATAATCTGATGTCCTCAACATTCACAACTTGAATATCCACAACTTCCACAACTTCCACAACTTCCTCTATATTCACAAGACTAGTATCTCCAAATCAACTATCAATATAAACAAACCCCCGATTGTCATGGTGCCAAAATATCATAAATGTGTGGTACTTATTCATGTAACATCCCGGAGTGCTTGCGCTGGGACACAGGGACCACCATCTGCAAAGTTTGATTCAAGCGAGAATCGGCCTGCATCGCACCTACCTTGGTGGTTGACAGGTTAGTGTTCACAAGCTAATCTTGGGCTTCACACATGCCCAGGCTCAAAAGGATCTGAACTGCGAGGTGCGGGACGGGGTGAAAGATCTGATGAGAGCAAGTAACCTTGTGCCAGCCACAAAACGGGCCGCGAATGTCAATAACATCGACTTCCTGTCAATCTACACAGGCATGAGCACCTTGTGTCCGGCCTGCACTCTACTTGCCACACCAGGCACAGCGAATAATATCCATTATACACAGGCTAGCAAGGCGGCAGTCTTGGCACTGGTTCAGGAGAGTAGCCCGAAGTTGAATAACAAAGAATGGTGGTAGTATGAGAGTGCCAAATCCTGCTAATCCTTCAATGCATGTCGTTATACACATACCATTACTAACACCAAGGGCCCTAACTCAGTGCTGGGCTGCAACCACGGTAGAGAACTCAGGTCATCTTCCTCCAAATGCTGCGCAAGCCAATGTCCCTTCCGCTGGACTACTCGGACAGGCTCCTCGAGATGCAGCTGATCAAAATATACCTGGTGTGCAAGTCAACGCCCCTCCTTCTCAACCACTCGCTCAGACTCCTGTTGGTATGGCGTGTTATAACATACATGCTGTACAAGTCAATGTCCCTCCTGCTCAACCACTCCCTCAGCCTCCTCTGGGTGCAGCTGGCCAAAACATACCTGTTGCGCAAGCCAATATCCCTCATGCTCAACAACAGGCTCCTTCGGGTGTGGCTGGTCACAACCTATATGCTGCGCAAGTCATTGTCCATCCTACTCCACCACTCGCTAAGGCACTTCCGGGTCGGTTGGGTCAAAAGATACCTGCTGTCTGAGTCAATGTCCCTCCTGCTCAACTACTCGTTCATGCTCTTCCAGGTATGGCTGCTCAAAAGGTACCTGCTGCGCAAGTCAACCTCCCACCTACTTAAGAACAAGCTGCGGCTCCTCCATGTATTGCGGGTCAAAACTTACCTGCTGCACAAGTCAACGTCCCTCCTGCCGAACAACATAGACAGACAGCTCCAGCTAATATTCCTGTTGTGGGTCAAAATATACCAGTTCAAGCTGGTAATGATCTTGCACACCCACAAATAGTATGTGATTCAAGTTCACAGGATAAGCACCCTTCGCCAGGGCAAGTGTTACCTGATCCACCACATCATAGCCTCGCTGCTGTCCAAAACCAACCTGTTGCCACAGGTGTTCGCCCAGCCCCCACCCATAGGCTCCCAGGTTAGTCATTTCCTAAATCATCACGTTGTTTCAGGTATTTACTTAGTGACTTATGGGATACAGATGGGGCCTCTGTACTTGAGTATCCACATACCGTGATATCGTTTATGTCCTGCCATCATGACTTGGTTGCGCACTATTCAACTTTGAAAGGAATACAGTAAATGTCGCCCCAAACTATAACCTATTCCATTGGCACCTACGGCATCTCAATAGCGTAGTGTTCACCAAGTTGGATTCGTATGACATCCATTGGTTGTCAGCCATGCATTACAGATCTGTCCATCACCACCACATCTGCTACATACTTGGCGGAACAGGTAAAGGGCCTAGAAGGTTACGTAGGTCTCCTATATTAGCAAAAATGGATTCTCAGTCTGATCTGTCTGCATTGCGTCCTGACGCCAGTGATGGATTTCTTGTGTCCTACACCTCCTGTGCATTCTGACTTGTGTTGCAATGTTCCTTGCATCCTGATGCCATGTTACATCCTCCCAACGTCTCGACTGCCCTAGACTCTTGATCTTGTCACCTCTTTCTCCTGATCCTGCTAGCTTCTCCTTACCTCTTCTCCGCATCCTGATGTATCCCACCCCTCATACACGCTCCAGTAATCACAACTTCAATTAATTCGCTCCTTTCTCAACTGTTGGCCCATATCTGGGGCACTCTTCTTTTCACATCTCATGTTTCAAGTTTCACATCTCACATCTCACGCCTCATTGGTCTGCTGAACTAAGGATCTGGGTTTCAAGAAAGTTGCTTCTATATCTTCTAGTATATGCAGTATCAAGATGTAGGATTCTGACGATTCTCTGATTCTAACTTTTTAATAAACCTCGGTACATCAGGCCAAGGCATTAACTACAGTCAAGGAGGTAGTGCTATACCAAGACAGAGGGTAAGCGAGGTTGAAGGCCATAGTCGTAGGAGGATAGGGCAGTAAGGTGCTAGCTGTAGCAGTAAGGTGCCAATAGTGGGTAGTGCGATAGTAGAGTATAAGCCTGGGAAACGGGCAGTAGGATGCCAGCCGATCCGACCGTATGGAGAGGGGAGAGGGAGGGTAGGACCACCTCTTTGCCCTAGAAACTATTGGTAATCGTGTTTGTTTCTCACTCAGCCCTCAGGTACTGGTTCATTAAAGGGTGTATAAGGAAAGCGACCGAGGCCTGATGAAGTATTTCCCCTACTGCAAACCATTTTCCTAACCAGCTGTAACTTGAGGGTTGAAGGAAGTGTTCCCAACGGTGCAAATGATAAGCGAGGCCAAGCAAGTACAGGTTATGCAGAGGAAACAACATCACCAGATAATGAAACCAACCACCAAAGGATGGAAAAGAGGAGAGGATATCCTTAAATGGTAGACCTAAGAGTGTGGAGAGAAAAGGGAGAGTCCATCACCCTATAGGGATACACCCATGATAAGGGGGGGTGGTGGGAAAAGGGGTAATAATCTCATAGTATTGAGATTTCAATCGCCGGCGATATAGAGGAGGCAGAGGATGTTCAGTAAAGCTCGCAAGGTACTTCAATATTTATATCCCGCTTTGTAGTGTGTATGGCCTACAACTATCTACTATATTAACTAAGTACGTACTTACCTTTCCGAACATTTTCTCATGGTGCGAACAGTGTTTGACACTGAATAAAATCACCGCACCATTGACTTTGGAACTGGCTGGCTCTGGATATTTCTGGTGGGGCACCATGTTCTAGTCAGAGTTCTTAGTCGTTCATCCATCAGAAGGAACTAAAACGAGAACACATGCTAGACAGTATCCTGATCATCAGCATAATAAAGTGGCGAACTTCATGATCATGCCTATCGTAGTATCAGATATTACACGGTCTTCTTGTGTAGAGGCTTTGGTTAGACTGGAGCTCACAATGGTACCAATAGCATAATCGCCTCATAGTCTTTCCTTACTGAATCGTCCTAACTCGTATCTTCGCGAACATACTATGTGGCTGGGTCCAGTCATACACCTAATTCATTCTGGTGTAGATCTTGTGAAAACATCCCATTACGTTAGTGATATAGTTTCCGGTGCCATACTACTATGTCAGTAACTCTCACGGTCCCCTGGTGAGATACTTGTTGGGATAACTTTAGGGTTCTTTCTTTTGTTACACGGTTGCTATGAGGGATTTCCTTTGTAAGGTTTATAACAAATTGTATTGTTCCCTTGGTTATGCGGATATGCGACTCATACTGGGGTATGAGTCGGGCAGCAAAGGCTGTGCTAGGATTTCCTTCTATATAAGGGGGCTCCGCCCCCTATTGCTTTTAAGGTTCTACGCTCCCCGTTCCTCCCCCTCCGAGCACCCACAAGCTGCTCTGATTGCTCCCACTTTCCCCGACATCGCTGCCCGGGTCCTTACGGATGCGAACTGTATCCTCCCCCTCGCTGTCACGACCAAGGTCAACGACCGCGCATCCGTCACCCTTCTCGTCACCGACCCTGCCATCCCTGCTGCCACCTTCACACCTTACTTTGATGCCCTGTCCTGCCAACTCAACAAGTCGTTCCCAGTGGGAGAGTCTCCCTGGTTGCCCTTCCACCTCGCCCCCAACGAAGCCCAGCTAGCCATCCACTCCCTCCCCATCGCCTTCCTCCCGGAGGACCAAAATGCACTTTTCCCCTGCCTCGCGGAGTCGATTCTCAACTCCAAGAACATTAGAATCCTCGCCCCCAGGTACCTCAACCCGAGTGCACAATCTAGGGAGGGTAAGCTTGCCACCTCTGTCATCGTCTCAGTTCACCCTGGGGACGTCCCCACAATGGGCTCCTCTATCCGTCTCTTTTCCCCCTCGCGTACGGTTGAACGCGCCTACTTCTCCAATAGGTACACGCAATGCAAGAACTGCTGGGGATACGGCCATGTCGCCCCCAGGTGCCCCTCTTCCGATCCCGTCTGCCCCATTTGCTCCCTCAACCATACCCATACCATGCACCGGTGCCCCAACCCCACCTGCCCTGGTGGTGGCAACCTTAAGGCTACTCTTGCCTGTTGTTCTGCCTCACCGCCATGCTGCGCCAACTGGGATGCGCCCCACACTGCGACTCACAGGGATTGTGAGTCCCACCCCTCTCCGCCCACTCTCATTTGTTCCACCGCGGCCGAAACGATTGTTCCTCCGCCGCCTGTTGGCGACGAGATGGACACGGCCACCGACGATAATGACCTCTCACCCCCCGCTTCTCCCACCCGCTCTCTCCAGTAGGCGTTCGAGATGGCTACTCCAAGAGCCGGATGCGCAACGATACTTCCGGCCCCTTTATGGCCCACCCAAGGCAGTCGGTCGCTCCCTCCCGGGGAACCCGTTAGCCCCTCTCCCATGAGCAGAACCCCATCGGGCCTGGCCCGTTAATGCAGTACAACCATACGCCGTAGGGTGGCGAGCAGGTCTCTCCCCCCCCCGAAACCCTTCACACTCGTTCAACACAACTGCCTCGGGAACTGGGATGTGCTTTTGTCGCTTTTCGGGTCGTTCACGCAAGTGGCCCACCCCCCGGCCATTGTCGCCCTGCAAGACCCTCCGGTCTACAGGCGCAAGCTTCCTTCCTTTAATTTGTTCACTGCTTTGTCCCACCCTACCAATGGTGGCTGCAAGCCCCCCGTTGCTTTCTACCTTTATGGTTCTTTTTTGTCTACTATTTCCCTCCTGCCCCGCTTCTTCGGAAGGGGTGATGTCATGGCTTTGGACCTCTTCACCCCTGATGGCTTTTTCACCCCTTCCACGACTGGCTTCACGATTGTCAACTCCTATAGCACGAAGGGTCGTCTCAACAATACCCGCTCCGTTCCACCGGGGATTATATTTCCTGAATCCCCTCTCCCCACAGGTACGCTGGGTAATCTAAACATCCACCACCGCACCGCGGACCCGCTTAGAGTCTTCAAGGAAGACGAGCTCGCCACCTCGACCCCTTATTTTGACAGTGCTAGGGATTTGGGCTTTACTCTCCTGAACGTCCCTCGTGTCTTGACTCGGTTTTCCATGTCTCTCATTGGGCGCCCCGGCGTCCTCGACCTAGCCTTCGCTTGCCCCCTCCTCGCCCCGTATTTTTCAGAATGGTCCGACCCGCTCCCCTCCACTGGCTCTGACCACATCCCTATCCTCCTCCGCTTCGAAGCCCACCTCTTTCGCGCCCCCCCCTGCCCCCAACTGGGCCCTGACGGACTGGCCCGCACTCGACTCCTCACTCAAAGCACCCTCTATCTCGCCTGACCCTTCCCTCCCCACCTCCCGGTCTTTGGATGTCTTGTTCAAAACAAACCTGGGCAGAATAACGGCCGAGTTGCCTCTCCATACCCCCGTAAACCAGTTACCTACCGGTCCAAGCCCTGGTGGTCGGATCTCCTATCCCAGCTCAGGAGAGCTTATAACTCCGCACTCCACTCCTCGAAGGTAGACAGGCTCGATGCAGCCCTCCTTGCGTCGGCAAGGGCGGCCAGGATGGCCTCCTTCAAAGCCAGTAAGAAAGCCAAAAGGGACCACCGGTCCGCTTTTCTGGCCACCGCTACCCCGCAAACCGTTTGGACAGCGAAGAGGTTCGCTGAGGGACGCCCCCCCCCTCGCTTCCCCGAGCTCCCTCGTGCCGTAACGCCGCTAGAGCTCAACAAGGCGCTCCTCAACCACTTCTTTCCAGGTGAGCCACTGAGGCCCGTCGACTCCATTCTGCTCCCGTTCAGGGACTGCCCGGCCCTGGCAGCGGACGAAGTAGGCAGAGCCCTAGCCCGGTCCTCACCATCGTTAGCCCCTGGCCCTGACATGACTCCCAATTCTGTGTGGAAAAGGATTCACCGGGTGGCTCCGCGCCTAATCCACCACCTCCTCACCCCGCTGGTGGCCCATGGTTTTCACCCACCAGCCCTCAAAATGGCCGACGGTATTGTGCTTGACAAACCGGGGAACCCCTCTTATGACTCGCCCTCCTCCTTCCGTCTCATCGTTTTGCTGCAAACCTTTTCTAAGATCCTGGAGAGGATAATGAACTCGAGACTGTCATGTGTGGCCCGCCTAGCTGGCCTCCTCAACCCCCACCAATGCGGCTCGCTGGCTGGCCTGTCGGCCTCTGATGCGACTACCATCCTGACTCACGAAATAAGAACCCTCCAGATGCCGGTGATAAAGTGTCCATGCTGTTCCTGGACATTAATGGTGGTTTCGACAACGTGAACCCCTCCACTCTTTGCAGCATACTCAAGGCGAAGGCTGTCATCCCATACCTCGTTTCCTGGACTAGGTCCTTCCTAACCTGTACGTGCCGGCTCCGCTACCAACGGTCGCCGAAGGTTTTTGCCCCGGTTTCCGTGGGCACCCCACAGGGATCCCCCGTCTCCCCTCTCTTATTCGTCATTTACGTTTCCCGCCTGCATTGCGAGATTCCCCAGGGTCTCACCCTCTCCTACGTCGATGACTTTGGCGTGATGGTTTCCTCAATGTCATATCGGCGTAACATCCAATCCCTACAGAGGCACTACGCGGTACTGAAGGTCAGGGGGGCCCGGCTGGGTGATAGCTTCTCCATCCCTAAAACAGAAGTCATCCACTGGAGGACAATCATGGACAGAGGTCCTGTCTCCAGCTCCCTGATCCCCCCTGATGGTTCAATTTTTCCCCCTAAGGCGAGGTCCGTTGGCTGGGATACTGGTTCACCCCGTCGATCTCCACGACCCCACACTTTACCAAGAGACTGGCCAAGGCCCAAGCTGCGTTCGTGGCCATCAAAAGGCTCTCCCCCCCGGGGATGGGCCTTCCCTCGTCCTTGTGCCACCGGTTGGCCTCCTCTCTCCTCTGCCCCATCCTAAGCTACGGGGCGGATACGTTCAAGCCCACTGTTCACATGACGAGAAGGCTCTCTACCTTCTGGCACAAGGTCCAGAGGTGGACCACGAATTGCTTCTCGTGCATCCCTACCGATATCCTGGCCGTTGAGGCCTGCCTCCCCCCGCTCGATCTCCTCCTTGCGTACAAGTACTGCCTGGCCTGCCTTAGCATGATGTGCTCCCCTCCGGAGATCAACTCGGCCGCCGCCTGACTTCCAGCCTCCCTTCAGACGCCGTCGCTGCACCGCCAAGCCCCCGATCATAGGATCCTCTCCCGCAGGAATCCAGGCACTAGACTGCCCCTCCCGTGGGGCTGGCCTAGGCCCTCCGCCAAGAACAGGACCCACCTCCCCCTAGACGCCCTCCTGCATTGGATGCTTTTTGCCCTTGGGCCCGATGGGTCCACCCCCCTCCCAGTTACCTCCCAGCCCCTGCTCGGCGAGACTTACACGGCGCCTCCTCTGCGCCGCGCCTACCCGCGGCTGGAGCTCCTCTGCAAGAAGCTCCTCATGGAGGAGTGGGAGATGGCAGCGCCGGACCCAGCAAGATACACCTACCGCCCCTTGCCAAAGCCCCATCCGTTTATGGGCCTCTGCAAATTCGACGCGGGTCACCTTCACCAGATGAGGTCTGGGAAGAGCTACCTACGCGCCCACCCTTCCTCGGACAATCCCGCCCCGACCACCTGCCCCCGTTGCGTGGAAGCCCCTGAGACTCTTGAGCCCGCCATCCTCCACTTTTCGGCCAAGAGGCCAGCCAGGGACCGCAACCTTCAAGGGGTCACTGAGTTGGGCCCCGACACCCCCATCTGGTCCTCCGCCGCCCTCCTGGGCGCGCTCGCCCGCTTCCTAAGGTCTACGGCCACAGCTTTCCCACCGGGCATTTTCTCTCGCCCGTCCTCCTCCGCAGAATCAGTCTCCTCCCGATCTTCTAATGTAGTTTCCTTTGCGTATTTTTTGTCGTCTCAGGAAAGCTATGCTTATTTTGTTGATTTTTCATGCTATCCACTGGTCAGAGGAGGGTTTCCTTTATAGTACTTGCTTTAATTTCATGCCCGTATGTGGGCCTGGGACCGGTACGAACCCCATCTGAAGAGCAGAGTTCCAGATATTTCCTTTGTTAGTTCGTTTTGGCTTTTGGGTTTTGTTTTCACCATAGCTAGCCCTCCATGTTATTTCTTGTACCTTAAGAACGAATATATGATATAAAAAATAAAAATATAAAATATAAAATTAAAATTAAAAATTAAAAAAGCCCCCTATTTCTTTTTTTTATCTTTCTTGTCTGCGCCACCTCCAGCAATTGAAATCTCAGCACCATGAGAAATCATCGTGAGAGGGTCCTCCGCCTCTGACCTCCCTTGATGGCCTCTGCCTAGGAGTGTTACGCACCCGTCTCTCCCTTTCCTCTCTCTGAGGGTCTTTGGCCTCACCTCCCACGGGGTTCTTCATTCTGTCTTCGTTTAAGCACGCTTGCGTTCATGTTTCTCCCCCTCACGCCGCACTTCGCGACGCGCCTCACTTAGCGATTTGCACGGTCAGCAACCCTCTTTCCATCGTCAACACACAGTCGCTAGTTTCAGGCTATCGGTGAAGTAGTTGCCCTGGTGGCCCTGCTCTCTGGTATTGCACTCTCTCCTGAGGTGCTCGGTCGGTTCGGTCGGCGTTCGAAAAATCGTGACCTCATCTCCGTCCTCCGTGTTGGTACTTCTTGGTTACTCGCGAGCCTTCCCTCTCCCGCTTCCCGCGCGTTAGATCCGCTTGCACCGTACTGCTACGTCTAGCTGGCACCTTACTGCCCCTCCCACTACTCTTCCTCATCCTTGGGTTTTCCCCCCCTCCGTGATCCTTTCCGGTAATAACACTCTCTCTCCTGTAACAAGGGACCACGTGAGAGAAGCGGTAATTTCCTCTGGTCGGCCCTTGGACTCTCCGTTGTGGCTGGCATCCCCTCTGCTGGGTGGCTCTCCTCGCTGGGTGACTCCCCTCGTCCTCCTCCCCCTGCCGTGATTTACTCTACAGTCGCAAACCTCGTATTAGGTTACACTGTGTCATGCTATACCCCTACCTCCTTGGCCCATGCTAAAGTCTGAAGGGCCGCCGCCCCGTGGCTTTTGCCTTGTTGGGATATTGCCTGCCCCTGTAGCCGTTCGGTTTGGGATTCGATGTACTTTTCGTTTAAGGTTGAGCAGTAGTAGTTTTATTCTTTCTTCCCTGTCGGCACTTGGTGCTGTAAGATTCTTTTGATTTGTTCTGGGGGCTCGCGGAAGGGTTTTGTCTTGTTTTGGTTTCATTTCTATGATGTCTTTCCTTACCTGTCTGGAGGGAGGTATTGCTTTGTCTTGCTTTCTTCTTGGGTGCTGTATGGGGGGAGGGGGCGTTCTCTGGTTTTGAGGGGCTTGGCTATTTCCCAAGAGGGGGTGACGTGGGTGTGGGTTGTTTAGTTTGGTGGATTTTGTTTTCGCTATAGCTAGCGCTCCATGCGATTTCTTGTACCTTAACAACCAATATATAAATTTTTTTTTTTTTCAAAAAAAAACAACACCCCTATTTCTTTAGTTCTTTACGCGACCTGGTATTTCTTTCACGAGTCCGGTACTTCAGAATATAACGTCTCTTATTCTGATGTCCAAGATCCACGCCAAGAACCCACGAACCCTGACCCTGATCTGCCGTTATGCGATCAGCCTTGACCTGAGATTATCATCTCCAAACCCTCACACTAAACGAGCGTTATCGTTTAGGACCTTCCTGTCGTTGTGGGCCTTGGACTAACGTCCAGTGCCAAGGCCCCCTTACAGTAAGCTTATGTGACCTCCACTGACTTTTCCTGGAACAAGTGTATGATCTCGCTAAAGATCTCCTCCAATGTCTTCTGCGAACCACATCTAGTATGATGGATGGCGACCAAGTATTGGGGATTATGAGATAGATTCCAATGATAGTCTCCTGTGCTGTTGGGAGGCAACTACGACGGTGTGTGGTGTCATTGCTGTTAGGCGCACGGACTTCCAGTAAGAATTTACAGGGTAAAGGTACCCTACCTTGACGCACATGAACTTCGGAGGAAAAAGATAACACCCCCCCCCCAGCCCAGGCGTTGGGACGGCGCGTCATCACTGGCCGCCTGGGTAGTTGCGTCCCAACACCAAAGACCACTATCAATAGAACATATTTTATAACACCGTATACGTCGCGGCCGTCCGGCCGACCGGATCCTGTTCGCAGGATGTATGAGGGGAGACCTTCGGGCACCTTATGCAGGTGGAACCAGGTGAATCGGACGATGGCGCATGAGGTTACAGACACTTGAAGACAGGCAGTCGGAAGAGTGGGTCGAAGGTAACGGGACGTTTTGCACGAAAGTTAGTCCCCTCGTACCTACAAAGTCGTGTAGAGTATGAAGGCGGTAACTATGCCCAGTAAGTGGATCGGGTGCATTCACAGAGGACAAGTTGGTAAAAGATGGAGTCCGAGGGAAAATGCCTATAGGTACGATCCCGAGGACAAGTCGTGTAATGCCGGAAGACAAGAATACGAGATGCAGTTGTATACCGAATTCTAAACGGAACCAACCAAAGAAGAAAGGCCATCTTCTATCCAGCGAGTTAGACTACCTTCGCCGAGCACGAGGGCAAGATAATTCATAACCATTGTTCTCAACGGATAAACGCATGAGCTGACACCTGACGTGGTCTCCACACCATCAGGAATTATGGAAGCGCAGACCAATAAGTTGGCTATGGGAGCAATAGGTGTGGGAGAGAGTTTTCAGGGTCTCCGAGTATTCGCACTCAGGTGAAGTTCGCAGAGTTGCGGGCAAGGTACTTGGTTAGTATAGAGTTAGCATGTATACCGCGATTGCTCAGACGCGGAATATAAATATCGAAACATCTTCGCCGCTATTAGACACAACAAGCACGGAGAAGAGATCTTATCAATATAATAAGTTATCCACACTTTTATATCGTTACCAATACTTCGACGATCTACCTCAAAGTGAATAATTATATCTAGCCTACATTACTCGTGTCTTCTTAACGAGTTCTCCGATATAATTACGATTAAGGTCCTAGCTGTCGGAATACCTCACGCCGAAGCTACCACCTAACAGTATATTGATACTTCTCATCGTTACCGAGACGAATGTTTGGCAGAGACACTCATACTCCCAAACCAAAAAAACCTTTCGAACCAAGACCTACGAAGACTATCTCAGTAGAAGAAGTCCTCTCCCCTATACCCGAATTAGGGACTCAAGAGCCCTACAACGAATTTTATTTCTGGTGGACAAACCCAGAAAATACCGTTACCCTCGAAGACATAGCCACACTGTACCAATAGCGGTACGGCAAAGACTTCACCTACCACACCCCCTCTGAGAAATCAAACTCCATTTGGTACTCCCAGTACCCAGCGACGAAAGGACACTCAAGTCAGTGTTTCGAGATACCAGCAGTGTGGGGAGGAAACAAAAGATAAGTTTTCCTAATAGAAACCCTAGAGATGGCTTCTGACCCCAAAGCGCCTGAAGTCATGGAATGGCGACAGGAAGAAGGAGAGGGAGGAAGCGAAGGAGGGGATGAACTCTCCTCCGTTCAAGCTCCAAGCGTAGAAACCACCGTCACCCACCTCGTCCGATGACATTCGTCGGATCAGACACCATCCCCTATTGGCCTAGGCTTCATGGCGAAATATGGAGGAAAGGCTCCACGAGGAAGTCGCTGCACGCCCGAGCCTACCGGCAAATCCCTCATGGCCGTTCGGATCAGATGATTAGACCAAATCCTCTGCCGGTTTGACCCAAAACTCACCACAAGCCAAGATAGAGAACATCTTGCGTTCAGCTCTCTTCCGACCAATATCTTATTAATGGCCCAAGAACTGGTAACGGTCAAAAATCAGTTCAAGTCAGGGGTCCAGATAGTTGGTCGAGAACTCACCCGAATAGACGAACAAGTACAACCTTTGGATTTGGAGTCGCAAAAAGTCCAGGAAAGCTTCGCAACCTAGGTCGCGGAACGACCGGGGGAGACGGACGAGAGACAAACCAGACACGAGGCAGTCACCTCCCATCTCCACGAAGCCGTGCAAGGGACTGGCGAGGAGTCCATGCACCGGGACCTACTCCTAGACCAGGAGATCGTTCGGATAAATGAGCAACACAAACGGGAGCTGGCAAATCACGAGAGGAGTATTAATCTCGTGAGAGATGAGCTACGACACCACCAGGAGTCTCGAGAAGCCCAAGATGGTGAGATCGCGGTGCTTAAGGCTCTGGTGGAACAGTTGATGGGGCAGGTAAAAGGGAAAGGCAAGGTGTCCGACACGACACCAGAGGCTTCAGGGGCGGGTGGAGGAAGACCACCACCACCACTACGACACGGAGCTGCAGGAGCTCCAGGCGGTGGAAGGGGAGGAGACCCCGATGATGACGGAGAAGGGACTGGTAGGAAACCAGACCAGAGGAGGAAAGGAAGACGGGACGAGAGACCGGCACCCCAGCCAGAAGAAGATGGCCTTGACGCCGAAAACGACGAACAATTCAACCTGTTCTCACGGGTCATGGCCAACGCCTTGGGACAACGAACGAGAGTCCCAGCGGAACCCCCTGCCATGTTTAGGAATGAGAAACACCAAGATATCCGCATGTGGCTAATGACATGTACGGATTATTTTGGTTGAAACAGTTGGCTGTGGGAGGACGAGGCACAACGAATCCGATATGCCATAAGCCGAATGGATGGGAAAGAAGTCGCACCGTTTGCGTTAACCTACCGACAACAAATGACCGGAGAAATATTTTATACGAGACAAGAAGGATACGAGTTCTGCCACGTTTTTGCAGAACAAGCCCTGCGAGGCTTCGGACCCACCCATGAAGCGGAAAAATCCCTATGAGAAATGGGATCGGTCAAATATCGCGGTGATGTTGCCAAATTCTTGATGGAAATGGAAAATCTCAACGTCCATGCAAGAGTCACCGGGATAGCCTGGAGAAAAATGATTGAAGACGAACTTCCCGTAGAAGTATTGCGATGACTCCCAGATAGAGAATATGTCGACGATGGGGAATGGTTGGAAGCAGTCAGGACTGTGACCCGAGCGGAAGAAGATTTCAAGGAAAGAAAAGATCTTTGAGGAGGCAGTCCCTCCGGTGCGACACGAGGTGAGAAAAGAAAGTTCGCAGATTTGAAGCCGATGGTTACCGCAAAGCGTGTAAAAAGGCAATACACGGCTAAGGAAAAGGCGGACTACCAGAAGAAAAAGGCTGGGGAAAGAAAGGTGAAGAAAGAAGGGTCGGTGGCACCGGCGGGGGAGGTTAGACACAAGGTGTGGGCGGAAGCTCACCAGGGCGTTGATGAAAAGGTTGTCGATAAACAGAAATCTGACGGGGGATGTACGCGATGCGGAATGAAAAACCACGCTTAGAAATACTGTCGAAAACCGATACAAGTATCTGCGATATATCGAGGGCAATCAAAGCCCAAAGGACATTTCACGTTCGCGCCGAAGCGACGCCCCCAGGTAGCCACTGTGGCCGTTGATGGCCCAGGAGAGAGCTCACGACGAGCGGTGCAAAGGCCCCCAGCCTGGGGCTTTGAAGATAACGAGATTTTATAAAAAGGCATCCAGGTACCAACAACAACGGTGTTCGGGTAGTGAGGTTGCCGCCTCGGATCGCAAGACCTGCGGCGTAGTCGGTGACGAGATCCTACCGAAGGCTAAAAGACCAAAGGATCGCGGTTGCCATTTTACGTCCAAAAATGCGTAGTCCGTGCTCACCACGGGAGCCATAAAAAATTACAAGTGAAGAATGCGGGCGACGAGACTAAAAGGGAAAGAGAAGATTACCATTCGTCGGAATGGAACTTGAGTTGCACGACACGCGTGAGGAGGGTCGAAATCCAGGGCAACCTGACTTTCTCTCCGAGTAAAAAAGCCGGGCAAATAGAGGCTGGGGGTGCCTCTATTGGGTACAAGGTTCATGCCCGACGAATGGTGTCCGAGGGGGTCTCGGTCTTGAGACCAAACCCGAAGGCGGAGGTACGGTGGACTCGTCCCAGGAGACAGTCTCAGATGAGGGCTAAGTCGACGATAAAGGACCGCGCATCCTAGTCGCGAACACGAGAGGTACTCTAGTGAACCACCACTCCTGTGATATGGGAACTCCTCGGCAGGAGGTAAAGACCACTAGTAGTGGGCTGCCCGATATCAAAATATTAGACACTTGTTGAAAAGGTTTGTCTGAGGAGGGTGTAAGAGCCGAAACTGCGCAGGCGCGGTAACAAACCCCCACACTTCTTGTGGCCACAACGATGAAAAGATTTCATCATGAATCGAGCGAAAACTCTCGACCCATTAAAAAGCCTAAGCATTACGCCTGCCCTGAGGGGAAGGCATTCATTGAATTAAATGGAGGAAAACACGCGATAAGCGTACTCCTAGATTCTGGTTCAAACATCTTTCTCATGAACCAAGATACCGCACGACGGCCTGAAATCCTGACCGAGGCTAGGGATTTACCGTTAAAAATGACAACCTTCAATGGCGCAACCGCGCCTTGGGGAGGAATATTCTATACCCATCCTATTCTCCTAGAAATCGGGGCCAACGGCCACTGAAGTAGCATATCCTGCGAAATTTCGAATGCCGGAAGATATGACATAATCATACCCTTTGGGTGGTGGCATGATGAGCACCCCCTTAAAAACATCGCAGACCCACGTAAATGGGCCTTTGAAGAAGCAAAGTGCCACGCTCATATAGAAAATGAAGCAGTGGCGAATATGTTTGAATGGGATGAAACTGTGGCTTACGATGAGGAAGCACAGTATGTGGGACGGATAGAACGAGAGGAAGAAGGGGGAGTACAGTTGGAGACGCTGCCAAAACCATATTGGCAGTATAAGGAACTTTTTGAAGAAAAAAAGGCTAAGATGTTGGCGCCTCGAAGGACTTTCGATCACGCCATCAACCTTAAAGAGGGGGCCGATTTACCCAATGTCGGTACACCAGTTGAACGAGCAGGATACGTACCTCAAGAAAATGATGGCTGAGGGAAAAATAGCCGACAGCGAATCCCCTTACGGTGCTCCAATCCTTTTCGTTCCAAAACCAGATGGAAGTCTGCGACTATGCGTAGACTATAGGAACCTCAACAAATTGACGATCCAGAATAAATACCCCCTACCACTCATGGACGAACTCCGTGACCGTGTTGCGGGAGCAAAAGTATTCACCAAACTTGACCTAAAAGACCGATATCATCTTATTCGAATGAGGAAAGGCGATGAGCATAAAACAGCCTTTCGTACACGATACGGTCAGTATGAATACAAAGTCATGCCTTTCGGGCTAGTGAACGCTCTCGCAACGTTTCAGACGATGATGAACAAAATCCTAAGGGAATTCTTGGACCACGGAGTAGTCGTCTCTCTAGACGATATCCTAATATACTGCGAAAATATGGACGACCACATCAAATTAATCCAAAGAGTCCTTGACCGGCTCGAACAACACGACTTAGCAGTTTCGTTAAAAAAGTTGGTGTTCCACCAAGAGGAAGTTGAATTCCTAGGATATATTGTCAAGACAAGCGGAGTCACCATGAGTGATAGAAAAGTGAAAAGCGTTCAAAATTGGGCACACCCAAGGTCGGTTAAAGAAGTTCAGATCTTCACTGGATTCGCAAATTCTTATCGTCGATTCATCAAAGATTTTTCAAAAGTTTGCTAGCTAATAACCGAAACGTTAAAAGGAAACTCAAAGGACTTTCACTGGGGAAGAGAGCAGGAAGAGGCGTTTGAGGAGTTGAAAAGGAGGTTTACGACGGCACCAATTCTATCGCATGTTTACCCAGGGAGGAAAACGGTGGTTGAGACGGACGCAAGCGACTTTGCGCTTGGATGCGTATTGTCTCAATACCAAGGCAGAAGGCTTCACCCAGTAGCTTTCTATTCTCGAAAACTAAACAGCGCCGAAAGAAATTACGAGATACATGACAAGGAACTACTCGCAATAATGGAAGCATTCAAGGAATGGAAAAGATAGCTTTGCGGCAAAGAAGAACCTGTGACGGTATACACCGACTACCACAACCTACAGTCCTTTTTGACCAAAAAAGTCTGGAACCAGCGACAGATTTGATGGGCACAGGAGTTGACGAACTACAACTTCAAAATAGTCTACCGACCGGGAAGCTGGGGCGGGAAACCCGACGCGTTGAGTCGACGGCCGGAGTACCGTCCTGAGGAGGGAGCTTGTCCCAGTGAAGAATCGATTTTGAAATCTGAACATTTTCAAATTTCAGTAATTCATCAAAAACGAAGCGCGGAGACAGCTCTCATTCCAGAAAAACACGAACCAACAAGCCCACGAATAATGAAGCTTTCGGACAAGGCAATAATCCCAACAAAAGGATCAAGGTTTGCGGCCGGTCACGACATCAATGCCCTGAGGAACGGGTTGGTATCAGCAAGAGGACAGACGATGGTAGAAACGGGTATCGCTATAGGATTGCCGGAGGGAACCTACGGAAGGCTAGCCGCAAGAAGTGGTATGGCTAGCAAGATGGGAATAGCAGTGGGCGGTGGTGTAATAGATGCTGATTACACCGGAGAAGTCAAGGTCATACTTCGAAATCATGGCGAAGTGGACTGCGTATTTAAGGCAGGATATCGGATAGCGCAACGCATAGTTGAGAAAGTTGCCAACGCCGACGCTATGGAAGTAGACGATCTGGGAATAACTGAGCGAGGAAAAATGGGCTTCGGATCAAGTGATATGAACCCTAAGCGATCAATTACGGCTAAAGAAGAAGGAGTCAAAATATATTTCCTTCAAGCAGATACAAACAATAACGAATTCTTTAGCGCAGTGGATATCGACTATCACCCTCGGTTAATGAAAGAAAGAGCAATGTTATCAAGCGCTCACGTCAATGCAGCCCTGACGCGAACAATGAACGATTCATTTCTGGACAAAATTAGAGTGCCTGGCAAGGAGGCTGAGAAGTGGCAGGACCGAGGCCGTGAACTGGTTAGGTTAAGAGAAAGTGGAAAAAGGATGCCGGACGAATGGATAGAAAAGGACAGGTTACTATACTACAAAAATCGGTTATATATGCCAGAAAACGAAGCGCTCCAGACCGAGATAGCCCAAGGCTGTCACGACTCGCTAGTAGCCGGGCACTTCGGACAGGAAAAGACGATTGGGATAGTGACAAGGGATTTCTACTGGAAAAGGCTCGCAGATTGGATTAGAGACTATGTACGATCCTGCGACGAATGTCAACACAGTAAATCCCGACGGCATGCTAAGTACCGATTACTTCAACCCTTAGAAGTACCTTATGCCGCCTGGTCCTCCATATCGACAGACTTTATCACCCAACTACCGGAATCGCAGGGTAAGACCCAGATCATGGTGGTAGTTGACCGGTTTACGAAAATAGCCCACTTTATAGGCCTCCACGAAAAGGCGACCGCAAAAGATGTCGCAGACACCTTCCTTCGGGAAGTTTGGAAACTTCATGGATTGCCGACTGAGATCATATCGGACATGGATGCGAAGTTTCCGGCGAATTTTAGGAATCATTGTGCCAAATGCGGGAAGTTAAAAGGCGTATGTCAACGGCGTACCACCCTCTGACTGACGGACAAACGGAAAGGACCAACCCAGTGCTGGAAGGTTACTTAAGAACATTTGTCAACTACGATCAGATCGACTGGTACCAACTATTGCCGTTAGCAGAACACGCCTACAACAACTCGGCTACCAACGCGCACAAGATGACCCCCTTCTTCGCCAACTACGGTTTTTATCCACAGACGGAGTGGATGAAAGAAACACAAGCTCATAACCCAGGGGCGACTATGTATGCTCACTGGATGCAGGACATACATCAGCAAGCGAAACAGACCCTAGAAAACACAAGGGAATTGATGAAGAAATTTTATGACAGAAAAGCCAAGGAACAACCCAGCATCGAGGTTGGCGACTTGGTAATGTTGAATGCGATGAACATACATACCAAACGACCATCGAAGAAGCTGAGTCCGAAACTGTATGGCCCTTTCAAAGTGTTAGAAAAGAAAAGAAGCAGGGCATACAAGTTAGAAATATCGCCGGGGTGGAAAATTCATCCTCTGTTTCATGTTTCGCAGTTGGAACCCTACCGAGCCTCGAACCGACCAAATCGCGAACAACCCCCACGAGACCCAGAAGAGATTAGTGTTCGTTACGGGGCGGGGCGGGGTGGGTTTTCACTCGCCAGACCCCGCTCTTACACGGGGCCGGGGCGGGGTATGTTTCGGGTAATCCCCGCCCTGCCCCCGCCAGGGGCCCACCCGCACTCATTCCCTGGACGGGGCGTCGTTTGTTAGCACCTATTTTTAACGGGAACCCGTCTGGGGTATGGGTGAGGCGGGGGCCTGAGTGGGGACAGGGGCAGGGAATGCCGAAAAAGACACCCCGCCCCAGGCCGTTGAGTGGGGCGGGGCGGGGAAAAGGGCCGGGGGCCCGCGTTTTTCGTGGCCCAGTCCACCCCGTAACGAACTCTAGAAGAGATCGAGGGAGATTTAGAGTGCGAGGTAGAAAGGATCATCAGGAGTGAGATCATTTCTTACACGCGAAAGGTTCGAGGAAGGACTAAACCAATGAAAGAGCTTCGGTATTTTGTGAAATAGAAAGGCTGCTCGGAGGATGGAAATACGTGGGAACCCCGCGAGGGTATGGGGAATGCGCAGGAAGAGGTGGAAAGGTTTCATAGAGAGACCCCGGAGATGCCGGGCCCGGGAGAGGTCGAGTAACATAAGAAAGGTTTTCCATCAGTGGACAATTAAACGCTGGTGGTTTTTACACCTACTATGTAGAGCTCGAGATGGAAGATAGATTGTATAATAGAAATAGAGTATTGGGGACGAACACTTTGAAGAGGGGAGCTAGTGTTAGGCGCACGGACTTCCCGTAAGGATTTACAGGGTAAAGTTACCCTACCTTGACGAACACGAACTTCGGAGGAAAAAGATAACACCCCCCTCCTGCCCCGGCGTTGGGACGGCGCGTCATCACTCGCCGCCTGGGTAGTTGCGTTCCAACACCAAAGACCACTATCAATGGAACATGTCTTATAACACCGTACACATCGCGGCCGTCCGTCCGACCGGTTCCAGTTCGCAGGATATATGAGGGGAGACCTTCGGGCACCTTATGCAAGTGGAAGCAGGTGAATCGGACGACGGTGCATGAAGTTACAGACACTTGAAGACAGGCAGTCGGAAGGGTGGGTCGAAGGTAACGGGACGTTTTGCACGAAAGTTAGTCCCCTCGTACCTACAAAGTCGTGTAGAGTATGAAGGCGGTTACTATGCCCGGTAAGTGGATCGGGTGCATTCACAGAGGACAAGTTGGTAAAAGATGGAGTCCCAGGGAAAATGCCTATAGGTACGATCCCGAGGACAAGTCGTGTAATGCCGGAAGACCAGAATACAAAATGCAGTTGTTTACCGAATTCTCGACGGAACCAACCAAAGAAGAATGGCCATCTTCTGTCCAGCGAGTTAGACTACCTTCGACGAGCACGAGGGCAAGATAATTCATAACCATTGTTGTCAACGGATAAACGGATGAGCTGACACCTGACGTGGTCTCCACACCATCAGGAATAATGGAAGCGCAGACCAATAAGTTGGCTATGGGAGCAATAGGTGTGGGAGAGAGTTTTCAGGGTCTACGAGTGTTCGCACTCAGGTGAAGTTCGCAGAGTTGCGGGCAAGGTACTTAGTTCGTATAGAGTTAGCATCATCAGCAAAAAAATCATCTTGCACCCCATTTCTCCCCGCTCACCCTGTGCGCCGGACGTTCCAGGCGCTTATAACATAAACTCGAGTTCTGGGTGCGTCCGCCCGGGTTCATTCCGTCCGGAAGTGAAAGGGCCGCCTCCAATGCGTCCGGACGCCACAGGCAGCGTCTGGATGCATTGGACGCGGCCCTT
>Ga0307509_10002639_pt1 | contig 28660 bp, 29 predicted proteins | sample 10_EM_MG_FD_202245 | JGI IMG/M metagenome (GOLD analysis project Ga0307509, IMG submission 202245) | Populus trichocarpa ectomycorrhiza microbial communities from riparian zone in the Pacific Northwest, United States - 10_EM | ecosystem: Host-associated > Plants > Roots > Unclassified | place...
TCACATGACTCGCACTTGCGTGTCATCGTTATGTTATGATTGGTTGATGTTTCTATGACTCACGATTGTGAGTCATAATGATGTAATGACTTTCGTGCGTGACTCACATTATGAGTCACGAGTTCCACGCAGGTGACACGCTTTGCGCACCTGACATGTTTTATGAATTGCGATTGGTTTAAGGCATGTTGCGCAGTGACTTATAGGAGTCATCTGATGGATTTCGGGTATGACTCATTATGAGTCATAGGACCGCGTGACTCAAGTTATGAGTCACCAGGGTTAGGGTTGTTGCCGTGAAGGGTCTATAAGAAGGAGACTCGGTCACAGTAGTTAGAGCTCATCACGCCACCATCCAAGTAATACACCACTCAGATACTGCGGCACGGGCCAAGCCCATTGACAGTGACCTTCCATAGGTGCAATATGTTCGAGATACCTAATGCCCTTATCTCTATACTACCTCGCTTGTATGCGAGAACTCTATTCCTATACGATAGGACCTCATACGATCACTATACCTACTACGAACCCACGATGTTAGTCTATAACGATAGACGAAGCAAACTACTTAGGCTATGTCCATAGCCTATAATAGTAAGATAGTCGTTTCCCGTTACGAACACCTTCACGCAAGGCTGGTTTGTTACAACAGCCGTCTGCCTATGACGCACCGTCCCAACGCTGGGGCCAGAGGGGGGTATTAGCTAAACCCGCCTAAGTTCAATACTATGTTCGGGCCACCCTGATACAGGCGTGGGGCTTTCCCGCGCAGATGCGTGTGTGCCCAAGAACATCTAAGAGCCCATAGAATGTGAGGAAATCGACCTCTAAGTTCTAGGATGACTTTGCTGGTGCAGGTAGGGTAACTTGGGTTCCTCAGTAGGGTAACTGGGACCCATGGGTATAATGACCAAATTCCCAAGGTAGGGTAATTTTGCCCTCTTATGCCTTTAACCGCTCAGGAAGTCCTCCAGGCGACCACAGAAGTCATCTCGGAGGTCCGTGTAACATTCCCATAATTCTCTTGACCTTATACGAATGTTTTCCCGAAATGTTACCCTGCCTAGTAGAGTACCTCAAGGCTACTCAACTATTCCCTAGGCCTTATCCTAGGTTTACCAGTTATTTGTATAAAGTATACGAGACCATACCACCTCTGGTTCCCTCTTGGTATACCATTTGGGCTAAGGTGATAGTGATTGTAGCTACCTATTGTAGGGTCGTTACACGCTGTTCGCACCCCTCCAGGCTCTCCGATTTGTTCTCTCCTTTTTGTGCTTTATATAGCCAGTCTCCACCCCAATATCCCGCAAGGTCTGGCGATTTCATACGTCGACGACCTCACCATCATGGTCGGCTCAGACTCTGTACGTTCGAGTAGCCGCGCTCTTGAATACTATTTCGGCATTATCCAAAGGCAGGGTGCCGACCTGGGGGTGGCTTTCTCTGTTCCCAAAACTGAACTCATTCACTGGAGAACTTCGAAGGACTGCTCGGATCTTTCCTTTGCCCCTATTGTAATCAACAACATGCTTTTTCCACCCTCTCAGGCTGTGAGGTGGCTTGGCTACTGGCTCACCCCTACTTTACACTCCTCCGTTCATTTCCTAAGACGGCTGGCACTTGCCAAAGCCTCTTTCGCTACAATCCGACAGCTCAGCGCAGCTGGCAAAGGCCTCTCTCTCCTCCTGGTGAAACAGAAAGTTAGTCTTCGGCGCCATCCTTCCTATTCTCACCTACAGCTGTGACCTTTTTGTTCCGGACACAGCCACTCTTAAGAAACTCAACTCGTTCTGGCATGTTGTGCTCCGGTGGACAACTAATTGCTTTTACACCACCCCCCTCAGCACTCTCTACTGGGAGGCCTCACTACCACTGATTTCCTCCATCTGCAAACACTGCTGTCGGTCAGCTGCCCTCCGGTTCGTCTGCGCCCCTTCGGAATTCAACCCTGCCACCGCCCGGATACCCGAGTCTGTGCCCACCTGGGACCAGGGTCGTTCTGCGGACGATTATCACTTTCTCCTCTGAGGCTCCTCCAAAGCCGTCCACCTTACTTCTTGGCGTGGCCCGGCTGTTAGTTCCGCCAAGCACCTACCACTAGACTCCTTATGTCACGAGGTTTCAGACCTTATTGAGGAAATCTCTATCCTCCCGCTAGCCTCAACCAATCTTGTAGCGCTCCTGCTGTCGAGGATACCTTCCGTCACCTACCAAGCCCTCAGGACTCCTCTGTTACAGTCACTCCTCGCTGACTGGCTGGAGTTAAGTCCACCAGTGCCCCTTTCGTATCTTTATAGTGCCTGCCTTACTCCCCACGCCTTTACTGGCCTTCCTCGATTTATATGTAGCCGCATTCACCAGATGCGTTCAGGTGCCAGCTACCTTGCAGCGCATACCTCCTGGAGGTACAGAGACTCCAGCACCCTCTGCCCGTTCTGTGAGGAAGATGATGAGTCCTTCCAACCCGCAATTCTCCTCTGCCCTGCTAAGGCTTAGCCTCGTCTCACCCATCTCTCAGGTGTGGATGACATTGGCCCTGGCGGTCCCCTCTGGCTCGCGGTCTCCCTCCTCAGGGGGTTGGCTGAGTATCTCTACGCTACTCGCACGGGCTTCCCTCCAGCCATGTTGCGCATTCGAGCCAATACTGCGTCTCCTGAGCCGGGATTGGACTCACGTAGTGCTTAACACAAAACTCCCTGGCTCAGCCTCGGCCTTCTAGGTATTGCTTTTTCAAAACTCCCCTGCTCGAGTTTCTCCTCAGGGTATTTTCTATACAGTTCATGGGTTTCCTTTGTTCCTAGTTGACTGCAGCAGTGGGCAAGTGGGGCGGGGAGGTTTTTATTACTTGTGAGTGTTTTTCTTATGGGTTATACAGAGGACTTTACTTTACTTTCTTTTGGTAGTCATCGATGGCGATGCGACAGGGTTCGGATGATCCCGATTGGAGAGTTTTTCCATGCTTTGTTTGAATTTTGTTATTTTGTTTGTTAGTTTTTGGAATTATGGTTTTTTATATGCCATAGCGCGAGCTGCATGCAGGATTTTGTACCTAAATCAATAATCACATGATTCAAAAAAAAAAAAAAAAGGTACAAAGACAACATTCAGCTTTAACGCTATGGCCAACAAAAACTGTACCCTCCTCACCCCAGGAAACATTCAAACCCCCAATTCCCTCTGGTATGAGACCAACCGCACATCTCGCCTATCGCCCAACCAAATCCTACCAACATACTCGTACATCCGAAGGAAGTAGAAAGGAAAGAAGCAAGTAGGAAAGAGAGGAGAACCCTTAGTGACATCTACGAAAACCATAAGTTGAACAAAGGGAATTTATGAACCCCTGACAAAGGAAAATTACGTCTGATAAGTGACGTGTATCAGCCTGAGCTAGGAAATGAAAGTATGGACCTGCACACCGGAGCGATGCCGGGGGACGAAGCGGTGCCCGATGGCAGGATGGAAAGGTGGATGGAGGTGACTCTGATGAATCCAGTAGGCTCACCTTAAATGTAAATGAATTATATATACCTCGTCTGGCTGGCACTACCGTATTCCTTCCCGGCCTGTTTTATCTCGGATTGCGAACGCCCAAGGGCCCGATACTTTACTGTACGGTCCAGACACCTGATTTTTCACCCCAGTTCCTACGGTACGACAGCGGTAGCTGACTGGGCACACACATTATGCAGGATTACTCATTGAGACTACGGTCTGCTGCTGTACGGATCTCCAGTACTTGTGTTGGTTTACGGATGAGGTTTCCTGCATTTATATTGCATTTGTTGCACTGTACGAGTACCGGCACTCGAGGAGTAGCACCGTGTCCCCCCGCTATGAGCCAGGGTTTACGAAGTTTGCATGGGTTCCTCTCTGCTCAAATGGTTCAATTATCCTGGCAACACCTACTCGTATCTGCGGGTGATCGTCGTTGGATCTGTACGAGTACTCGAGTACGTAAGAGAGTTTTTCGTTGATCAGGCTGCCTTGTTACGGTGGGTGGTAGCTGGGGAAAGCTGTGTGTTTCAGCACGTATGGGGGAAATGTTCCAAGGCGTGGGTAGGTGTACTGTACCGTACTACCGTACGTACCAGTGCCGGCAGGAGTTAGTGAATAGTAGATCCCTGCATCTGTCATGCTGGTGCCTCCTTGGATCATATATTGCGGGAATACGGTACAATACCGCTTGGTCCGGAATTTATATCTTGTTTCTATTGTTGGGAATCTTCCGTCCAGTACAGTGCACTGCAAGTACTCGAGTATGTGATTAAATTTAGTACATTAACCCACCTCCAATACATTTCGCGATTCCATCCCCCTAGTCTTCTATTCTTCCCGCTGCCTATTTCTCATTCCTAGCGAAGCCAGTAACCAGCGCTCCACAGCAGCGGCATGACAGAAAATAACCTTGGACCAATTCCGACACCAGCACCAAGAATCAAACAAACATGAAGCAGCAGCAAGGCACAACAATTAACCACGACTAAGAATACACCTTCGAATTACCCGCAATCCTACAGCTCCAAAACAAACAAACGGAACAAAGAAATAGAGTGGAGGATCGAAGGATCACTCCTTAAGCTTCAACACCTTCATGATCCGCTTTCCGCCCATGCTGTGTATGGTATCGCCCAACCGCCCCTCCTTCTCGAGTTGCTGCACATCATCGTTTCCGCCGATCGATTTTCCGGATATCATGATGTTCTGCCAGCCATCGCCATCAAAATTAGCTTCTCCAAAGGCATCAAAAAAAGAAGAAAAAGGGTGAAGGGTGAGAGAAAGGGTGGAACCCACGGGAACGGTCCGTCGTCCAGTCTGTTTCGCCAGCAAGTCCTGCAATTCCGCGCCGTGGGGGTGGTCATCTAGTTCAACGACGTAGGGCTCCGGCACGATCTTGTAGGAGCGCAGGAAGAGGTTCTTTGCGGCGTGTGAGTGTGGGCAGTAGGTTTTTGAGAAGATGATTACTGGAGAGTTGGGCATTAGCTTCAGGCAGCCTTGTAGCTAGCAGGGGGAAGGAGAACATACTAGGCGACCTCCTCAATATCCCCGCCAAATCATGTATAGCACTATACTCACCCCCATTATCCCCTTCACCCCCCTCCTTCCCAAGCGGCCCCCCCTGCTCCAATCGACCCTTCATCACCGCCTCTACCGCCCTCGGAGAATCGGGCTTTGGCCCGGCCTTCATGTCTGCCGCTTTCTTCGCTGCGTCGGCCGCTTCGCGGAGGCGGCTCCCCACGCCTGCGTTCTCGCGGTCCTGGGCGGCTTTTCGCATGGTTTGCATGTAGGTTTCGCCCTTGACGGCATCCTTTCCGCTCTGTGTGTGGGCCTTCTGTCAGCAACGGGTGGAGTATTGAATGGAGGGGGAAGAGGGAAAGGAGTACATTGTAGTAAACAAGGATCAGAAACACAGTTACTGCCGCTACGGCTATTAACTTTAGTCTGCGTGGGGAGGGCATTGGGAGTTTGGCACGGTATCTAGCGTGACGTCAAGGGCCCGCAGCTGGCGGGTTTGGTGGATTGAAGAGCCACTTCCTGTATTGCTCGTTGGGGAGGAAAGAAGAGTGCGGTAGGGTAGGGTAGGGTAGGCAGGAGAGAAATTCAGGGACGGGAGCGCCCGAAATAAATTGGATTAAAAAAATGCGAGTAAGGTGGGAATGAAAGAAAAGCTAGGGGAAAGCGATTTGGTAAGATTTTTATCGGATTCCCTTTCTGTTTTCTTGGGAAGCCGCGGCTGCTGCTGCTGGTTGCTCGTTGCTACCAGCACGAGTGCCGTAGTTGCTGGTTGGCCAACCCAATGGATTTCCCCACCAATTGCCCAAGCCCTTGGCCGCATACTTGTGGCTCAAGCTCCAATACTCGTAGAGACTAAATCACAGCAGTGAGAGAAAGACGGCTACGGTACGATTCCGTGTTTTATGCACATGACGGGATTCCGATGGGCGGAAGGTGTGAGAGTGTTAGTAACGCGGCCTCCTTTACATGACCTGTGCTCCATTGCGGTTGTGCTATCGTAGGCACATAGCCTTTCCAAAACGATTATCGGACATGGCTGAGATTGAAGGAGGGAAAGAATGGGTGAAGGTTTCACTTGATGGACGAGGGAGGTTGTTGCCGTTGCTTTGCAACAAGAGTGGCGCAAATGACAAATCGGGTGCGAACTAAGGCCCCGTCCAAGATCTACGGTACTCGAGTGATTGTAAGATACCGTACCGGTATGATAGACCACCCGCATTCTTGCCTGACACGATGACCGATTCCATCAAGCAAGGCATGATGATAGAGATAGGATGCGATATTATTACCATGGCGTTTCCTCAATCGATGAATCGTCGCCTGTCGAGTAGGGTACCGTACGGTACAGTACCGGTATGGGATTAAGATGTCGCAACTCATTCATACAGAAGGCCAGGTTGAGCCTTGCGCCCCTCCAACGTTATTCTGAGGACTCTCTTGCCTTAGAAAGGTTGAGGTTAGTGATGCCCGAGGGAAGAATTCATGGGGGGGACTAGGGAGCGCCTCGCACTGGTGTCAAGACCCTGTATCCTGTATCCCGGAATTCCCTTCCTGTCATAACAAGTTTCAGCGGTGGAAGGTTTGCTCCTAAGCTATCGTCAATTGCGTCTCAACAGCTACTGTACGTACGAGTACTGTACCGGTATTTACCGGTATTGCAAACTAGAACAAGGATAGGATGCTAGATGCTCACCCGGAGACCGACAGTTCTACCCGGCAGACGAGAAAGCATGAGCCACTCGACCACCCCTTCCCTACTTGCTTGGACTGATGGGAGTGATTTTCTATGAGGAAATCACCCATTGAATCTCTTGTGACATTTTATCAAGTTTACCACAAGAAGCTTTCCTGGGGGTTCCGCTATTTGTCTAATTTACGGTATTGGTGGCCTATCATCATTGCTCCTCCATCCCACCAATCTTCCGAGGGGGTGGGTGGGTGGTCTTCATGTATTTTGCGAGCGATAGCCGGAACTTTGGGGGGTTTGGTCTAAAGATTATCCGCTTAGGATATCCAGGATAATAATTTATGAGATTTATATCTGCTCGGGAGGGGGGTTTCACCCTCTGCACTCTCGAGAGTTCTGTGCACCGCACAGAGTAGAAAAAAGGAGGAAAAAAGGGGCGTTTGTGATGGAGTCAAAGGAAACTCTAGAGGAGTGTATTATATAGCATGCATGCCATGCCCTTTGAATGTTAATTTGTCTAGGCGGACGAGATGTTGGAGAAAGAGGAGAAAAAAAGAAGAAAAAAGTATCATAGCTCTTGCGGTAGTGAAATGAAAAAGAGGACACCAAAAAATGGGAGGGCCCTTCTCAATTGTGGGTGAGGGTGAGACGTGTGCTCGAGTAAAGTGCAGTCCCAACTCTCTTTTTCCAAGGAAGAAGTGATTGAGTTGCACAACCCAGGCCTATACTCCTCCTATTCTCAAAGGTAGATAAAATACGCTTGAATTTGGAGAAGAGAATTCTTGTTCCTACTGGTATAGTGGCAGTTCTTGGAATATATACCGTTTTTTCATCATTCTTGTTATTATCCTGCCGGTATTATCATTATCCTACGTCTACTCGTCTACTCTGGCGCAAAAATCAGACGTGCGAGCATTCCATCCCCTACCTTTGTGCGATGCAGTGCTAAAACGCTCAATACTGTACGAGTACCGGTACGGCGGTACTCGAGTACGCTGTATGCCTTACTACCCCGTGAGTGATACCGGTATCTACAACACCCATCTCTTTTCCCCCTCTTGCTCAAATAGTTCAGTCTTTCATCAATCCTCAATCCTCTTGCGGAAGAGCTATATATATAAAAAATTATACAAAAAAAGAAGGGAGAAGTCACGCCCATATAAAGCGCGCTTCGCCAAATCACATGCCCCGCTTGCAAACAACCAGCCGCGCATCGCCCCTCGTCCTTGTTTCCAAAAGCCAGTCTGGGATCTACCATCATCTCCTAGCCCGGCTTTCCTGCCCTCATATCTACTCCGAATCTAGATTGCTGCTTTCGCTCTCCCGCTATCCACATCCACCATCGACAACGCTATCCATCGACCCACCTCTCAACCCCTATCATCATCACCGTTGTTCACCCTGGACTACCCATCTGATCGCGTCTCCCTCGTCCGTCTTCAGCGTCTTTACTCCACTTTACTCCACGCCTACTCTTCACCAAGGGCAAATCCGCTCCGCCCCCCGAATCACCTCCACAACCCCTTCTCGCTACCCCCAAATAACAAAAGCTTCCATATTCCGAGAACGATGAAGCCACCACAGGCCTTAACGACCACCTACGCCACGCGCATAGCTACATTTTCCACAGCCCTGGTAACGCCCGCCGGCCTCAATCCATCTTCTGGTGCTCCTGGTGTGACGCCTGTCGGTGAGCGCAGTTCTGGACGGACAAAGCGTGGAACAACTGTTGTTAACTATGCCGAGGTGGACGGTGACGATGATTTGGAGGTTGACAATGAGAGCAACGTGGGCCAGCGGGGGTCCAACACATTGATTGTTGGTGGTGGACCCCCACAGAATGGGCTTGGAACTAATATTATGGGAAATATTGTCGAAACAATCAAACGGCCAGTCCAAGTTTCGGGCCGACCCGCGCAGCCTAGATCTAGCCAAGGCCTGTATAGGTACATTTAGAACCGCTCTCCGACACCTCTCACTTGTGCTAACCATTGCCTTTTCTCTCTTTCCGCAAGGACCGAGCATCAACTACTGGCTGCCTCTAATTTACCATCCATACTGATTCCGATTCGCTTGGACTTCGACCTCGATCCTCCCTCCCGTGGCCGAATTCACGATAGCTTCCTCTGGAATCTCAATGAGACGTTAATCACCCCAGACAATTTCGCCATCACCACATGTGTAGATCTTGACCTGCCCTTACAACCATATGCGTCAATGATTTCTGCCGCCATCCGCGATCAAATATCGGAATACGCGCCAGTAGCAGCGATTCCCATATCTGAAGAATCCGGAGAAATGCGAGTAGTTTGCAACCTCAATGTGAATCTAGGGGAGCGCGTCTACACCGATAAATTCGAGTGGGATTTAACAGGTGGCCTCTCACCAGAATACTTTGCGAAATCCGTTGCCGCAGACCTTGGCCTTACAGGTGAATTTATTCCAGCGATTGCACATGCCATCTACGAATTCTGCCTGCAAAAGAAGAAGGACCTCTGCGAGACGGGCATCACCCCCGAACTAGAGAACGACGCACACCGGCCAGAGACGGAAGCTGGCTGGCGCGTGGACCTAGAGTCCTTGGGTGCTGAATGGGAATCTAGGGTTGAAACGCTTACTCGCGAGGAGATTGACAAACGGGAGGGAGACCGCGAGAGGGAAATTCGTAGGTTGCGCCGTGATACAGCCCGACTGGGTGGAACGCCAGGCGGTGTTATAATGCCTTCGCATTGGGGACCCGGCGTATCGAATGATATGGTCGGAGAAGAACAGATGGGTCGTGGAAGCCGAGTGAAGCGGAAACGTCAACGCAGCTTTTCACCACCAGCCCGCGGAACTCCGACACGCACTCCTTCGCATCAGCAAGGGAACGGCATTAATGGGTCTGGCGGCATTCTCAACGGAGGTCTCACGGATTGGGAGAAACAAAATTGGAGATGCAGTTGGTGTTTTATCCCCGGGACTGGAACTTGGGGCGTTAGAGAAGGCCCTGATGGTCCAAAGGTACATACATAGACTACATATTCTATTCTCGATTTCAAGAGTCTCGCTAATTTTCTTTGCAGACATTATGCCATAGCTGTGGCCAAGCGTGGATGGAAAACGGAGTATTACCAGAATGGGCCAAGGGGTTGCACATGCGCCAATAGTTGCTTTCTACTTTATTTTTTTCGATTACAAGACATCTTCTTTCATGCTAATACCGGTAGAGTCTATGGTGTTTCCCCTGTATTATTGGGCTCTTTATTGTTGTAAACTAGGGCTTCTTTCCTTTTACTTTTTGTATTTCCTTTCGGGCAGTCGAGTTTATTGGATTAGATGGACTTGCACCCATGACGGAGTGACCTATGGCGGGGTTAGAGCGAAGGGGGGGCTAGTTGATGGGGTAGTATTGATTCTATTTTTATTTTATTTTATATTTCTTCCTCTGTACGATGCTTGTGATGAAAATATTTATTTTTAATCCAATGTGTTACTAACTCACCTTAGCGCGTGGCATTGCAAAATAGCTCTTGTGGGATAACTATCATCACCCTTGTGCGTGACTATACCAGTGCTCTAGACTACCCCCAAACTGCTCTCTGCACGCTACTCTGCACGACCGTGAATGAGCTGGAGTGTAATTCGAGCGACACTTTGACGTTATGATGTGACGACTACAATGGCAGGGCGTCAAGAGGGAGGGATAGACAAACGGAAAAACCTCCTCCGTCCTCTTCTAATAGGATATCCAACTGCAAGAGAGAGAGATCTTGTGATCGATAAAATATTTTGTTTCCCACCATGCATTGTGGATTCTGTTCATATCCAATATATGCATAGTATTTGGTTGGGCGTTAAGGCGGGTGGGATTGATTATTGGGGAGTTTTCCTGTTCCCACACAACTGATACTCGAGTACTTGTGCCCTGTACTAGTACAGTACTGTACAAGCACCTCGGCGCCCTCACTCTACTCCGCCAGGCTAGAACTCGCTCCGCGCCTGTAAACTAAACAACGCGGGAGGTCACTTCTCGGCCTCGCCATTTTTGCGTGCATTCACTAATCCTCCATAACGGGAAGCATGCTGCACTTTGACTCAAGCCGGTCCTTGGATCCTGTGATTGATTTTCTTGATAGAGTTCTGTGTCTCTCTTTTTTTCTTTTTCTTTTTCTTCTCTTTCTTCCCCTTGGTTCTCCACGGTTTCTTCAGGTTGTATCATATTAGTTGAATGAAAACCAAGCGGTTGCATGATTATAGATAGAGAGAGAGAACATATGATACTACTGTACTAGAAAACAGGTAACGAGCAAACCCTAACACCGATTCTGGTACCCCATTTAACACAACAATCAAGCTTGGAATCACAATCCTGCCTGATCGAGCTGGTCAATTATATTGTGGATTTTTAGTCGAATCCGTCATCAACCTTCGAGGGAACTCGAATAATCAGACAATGGGCTAGGATGTTGGAATTGCCACTCCTAGCAAGGTGTTGTCTTTTATTTCTTCTTTTTCTTCTTTTCTCTTTTTATCTACCTGAGAGAGCAGGTTCTTTGGTGTGTTTGTTGAACCCTTTCCCAGAAGAGGAAATTTTGGACAACCTGGCAAGATGGTCCGATTTTATTCAACTTCTTGGGGCAGCATATATCCCTTGGGTCCGGTCAATATATATTTCCAAGATGATATTCGATTCTAACCAAGGTCTTACCTGCTCCAGTGCGCTGACTCTATTGGGAAGCAAAGTACTAGGTAGGGGGTGAGCAAAAGTACGGCGGACTGAGGGGGGGAGGAGAGGCGACAGGCATGGAAGGGACAGTGAGGAGGGTATTGGGATAGGGAGGGTTAGGTAGGGATATTATAGATAGGTGTTGTTTAATGAGGAAGAGGGGAAGAGGGTGGTGGGTTTGGGGGTATGACTGGGTAGAGGAATAGGGGGTTAGATGGGAGAGGGGGAAAGTGGGAGTAGGTAGTATATGCCTGGCAGCACGGCAGTTAGCTGGTCATTCATTTACTACGACTACCCATCACATTAAAGCACGGCATGCTTTTGTACAAGTCTGATTCGCGCTTTGAAGGCTCTGCCCGATCACCTCTCCCAGCATGGCGTTTTGGGGGTTACCCCGCGCTCTCGTTGGCTCAGATAAGACCATGACACTTCAGACATTCTGCATCCGAAACCCCCGAGTGAGAAACCGTGAGCCAAGACTTTCCTCTTGCTCGTGACACTGCTGAAACCCAGCTCGAGATATCAAGACAGAAACGGTTTAACAAGACTACCGTGGGCACTCAGAAGATAAAGACCTTCTCCAAGGAGTAGGTGGATAAAATTTGCCTTGAGCTATACTATATAAGGAAGAAAAAGACGAAAAAGCGTCTAGGCGGGAAATCAACCCTGGTTTCTCTTGCAAATTAGCTAGAGAGCTGAGTTATCTGTCCAGGTGATCCAAATCGGCTCCGAAAGTACCAGTACGGGGACAAAAGGGTTCGTCCGATACCGGTTTTTGGGCCAAATTTAACATTTTCAAACCGACAATTCCCAACACTGTTTGCATGGAAACACTTCAAATCTTTCCTCCAGCTAGAGAATCATGATCTATTTAAACCTCTAGAAGTAGAAGTGCAAGGAATCAAAACTGCTTCCATTGTTTACGATTGCATCCACATGTGTGAAAGTGACCTAGATTTTTGTATGGGGCTTGATAGAAAAAGGTATATGGCAACCAATTTCCTGCCACTTAAACAACCGTTTCTCCATCCCTTTGTAATATTTAAGAGTTTTGTAATGTTCAATATATTATCTATGGATTTTCTAATACTCAGCCAAATTTTTCTGGTTTCTCATAGAAATTGTGGTCAGTGGGAGGGTGGCGAAGTCGGCTACTTTTGGTGCAAAATGGGCATCGGACGAACCCTTTTGTCCTACTACTGTAGTATTCTTGAGAGCCGCCCCGTCTTAGAAACAGTCTCTATCTACTAAGTAGTTACGGTATCTACCGCTGCGAGGTGATAGAAATACAGCTATCATACCAAGATCCAAGGCAATTTCAAGTACGATAAATTTCATCTGGTAATATACTATCAACCTGCAAACTAGCTACATAAAAACACAACCAAGCGACAAAAAACCAGTCCTCGCCCGCATGCCCTATTTTTCCAGCCTCACGAACGACCGTTCCAAAGCCATGTAGTCAATCAATCGCTCAATCTACCCAGATAAAATGTGAATTCCACCATGCACCGCATCTATGCAAAAAATTGTAAAAAATAAACAAGCAAACAAGCAGCAATACTCCAACAAACATGCAACCCAGATGGATAGACGGATAATCAGGTTCCACAAATCAAACAAGCAAGCGAGAAAGCGAGCAGCAAGCAAGCAAGGCACAAGTTAGTAAAGCAAAAGCCAAAGTCACCATCAAGCTTTCAATCTCCGTTCTTCGCAAGATACACACACGGGCACTTCTTTTCCTTTCTCGCCACGAATGAAGAAGCGGCCATCGTCGAATTTGGTAGAACATTCCTGTGAAGTCATTAGCATAATATGAAGATTACAGTTAGGGGTTAGAGTAATATACAGTGCAACAGAAGCACGCCTCATGCCACTCCGCTCCAAGTGCTTTGACTACGGTCTCAGTGATCGGCTGCCTGCATTTCTTACAACGGCCACTGTAGCGCCTTTGGTAACAGCCCACACACCAGGCGTATCCGTCCTTTTCGACGAATTTGGATGAGGGGTTGAATGGCTATCACAGGTTAGCACTCGCTCAAACCAGACTCGGCGGAAAAGATATCACGAAAGCTTACATCACCACATTCCGCGCAAAAAAAGTGACCAACATGCCAAGTCCCACCACATGCTACAACTACCTTACCTTCAATAGGTGTCTTGCAGTTCCGACACCGCGGAGAGTACAATTCGTGGAAGTCTAGATGACAGTAGAATTTGACTCTGTGGGCGGCCGCGGTAGACCCAGAAGACGTAGAACTCTTATCGTCCTGGAAGGCCTCCGCACGCTTTCTGCGGCTTTCCTCAGGCTCCGGGAAGAATCCTACGTGTTCGAGGCGAGTGTGGCAATGATCACAACGGAAGCACTCTGGGTGGAAACGAAGGGAGGAAGCAGACACTACATGACCCTCAATCGGGGTTCTACAGTACGCGCATGAAGCGGTAGGGCCACGGCCGGCGGAAGACGCGGAAGAGTAATTCGAGGAAGGAGGTTTTGGAAATGCGCGAGGTGTAGGAAGGGGTCGGCTAGACGTAAATGGGGCAGGAGCTGGGGGTTCTGAAGACGAAGGCTCGTCCGGAAGTGAGATGGAAGGCACCGGAGGAGCTGACTTGGCATCCCTCTTGGCCTCACCACCATCCGGGAGGTTTATGGTGGGCATCGGAGGCCGAGGACTGTCTTCTAGGGCACGAACTGTGGGAATGGAAGGAGTCTTGGTAATTGTGGAGGTAGAACTAGAAGCAGTTGGTGGAGGGCTGTCACTGATGACGATCCCCACGACCGGTGGTGGCGGAGGCAACACCTGAGCCCCATACTTCTGATTATTCCTCCTAACAGCGCCAGTAGTCTGCCCGCTTCCAACTCTAGGCAACGGTCTCCTCCCCAGCTCCTTCAAAGCCTCAGCCTCCGCAGCCTCGGCATCCTCCTCTTCAGACCCAGACATTGGGGGGGATGGCAACGGCACAGGATTGGTAGTGTATCGCGGGCTATTCTCCTGCGTTGGCTCCCGCATATGCGGTTCAACAAACTCCCTACGTGCGCCCTGAATACCAGCAAATTCCTTCAATCCCGGGGAAATCTCCGGCACGACGGGAAGCCCCTTCTGGATTAGCTCGGCCGAGGGGGCCTTTCCTCCAATGGTTGGCGTTGAGCGTCCGGACACCGACGTCTTGTTAATCCTCAACGGCGCAACGGTAGGCAACGGGGCAGTAGGCAATGATCGGAAATGCAAAGTCAATTCCTCTTCAATCTGTGGAGTAGCAGAGCGTGGAGGAGGATGAGTCGGCGGCATAACAACTGGGGGAGGGGAACTCGGTCTGGAAAGGGTGGGCAGAGCCCAAGTCACACTCTTCTTGCGCGTGATTGTAGCAGCACCAGCGGAAGAGCCTGTGGACGCGGTAGAAGACTCTGAATTCGACCTCCCGTGCCCATTGCTAAACTTGGAAAAGTCCCGGAAACCAAACGAATCACGTTTCTTCTCCGAATTACTCCTGGTAAGTGTTGGAAGACGCGGAATTGGAACATCCCCCATCCTCCCATCCTGAAGTGATACCCCGTCCCAGCCTTTCCCTTTATCGGACGATGTAGGTGTTGGAGCGGTGGTTCTAAACGTGGATATGGATGGTGTGGAAATGGTATTGGATCTCTTGTGCGAATTCCTCCTCAGTAACCAGCCTTCCCGCCGGGACGCCTCGCTCAACAATTTGGCCGGGGAGGTGTTTGCTTTGCGGGGAGGTGTGAATCTTAAGGGAGTGGAATATGTCGATGGTTCGGATGTTGTTTCGGCCGAGTCGTTGGAACTCTGGGGTGTCCATCTCGTTTTAGCTGCCGATGACAATGGACGGGCACCGCTGGGGCGTTGGGGACGGTTGGAGCGTAGATCAGAAAGGTAAGATTCTAGAGAGACGGGAGTTAGCTGAGCCATTCTAAAGGTGTGCGCTTTGAGTATTATTTTTTGATGGTGGAGAAGAAAAAAGTAATACCCAGTTGTTCTTTGGTCATGTAAGAGACACGAGCTTGGTCCGCCATCTTTGCTTATATATATATATATCAATCCCGGAATGGGGAAATCCGACAAGGTGGGATGCTACGACTAGATTAGGTTGGGGTTTTTTTATTATTATTTTAAGATGTGATGTGTGGAGATTGTAGGGTGCAGGGTATAGGTGCGAGTGTATACAAGTATGGTAAGTGTTGTAGTGGCCCGAGATTCTTCAGGAAAAAATCTCAACGGTTTGCAGATGAGGATGGAGTTAAATGGAGAGTGGTTGGATGGAATAAGTGATGAAGTGCTTGGACGACACCTGTGGCCAGAATAAGATGGGAGAAGGAAGAGAGGGAGGGAGGGAGGGAGGGAGGGAGAGAGGAAGGGGGATGATGGAACAAGACAGCGTATGATACGGTAATTGTAGCCCCGGGAACTAAGACTGTAGGGGCCAGCGTAGAGGTGGGAGGGGATTGATGGGAAGGTTAAGGATGGAATATTCCAGCCAACAGGAATAAAGTAAGCTTCTGATTCGTCCAGCACAGAAATGCGTTGTTGTTTTGTTTTCGAGTGCCAGCATCTTGGTGGGGTTGCTTAGCGCCGTTGCCAGGAGTGACCTTGCCAAAAGACCTGCTCTGCTTATTGATGATCTGATAATATCACATGATTAGACCATCCTAAATCTCATTGAAGCTTTTCCGTAGCGCGTTGACCTCTCTGTTCCCAACCGAACCTACTGCGAGCCCTTTCTATATACCACCACTGCCACCACCACTACCATTCCCCAACACCGAACATGTCTTCCCCAGGTAATTCCCCTTTTCCGACGCTGTTAAAGTTAACAAATAAAAATTTTTTTTAAAAAAATTACAGGCAAACTTCTCAATTCCAGCCTACTGACCATGTCGAAACTGAATTAGGATCCGTCCTCTCAGACATTGAAGCTTCTCCACTAGCATCCCCCGAGCGTCCAACAGGAAACAAGTTTGATCGCCTCTTTGGTTCAGACAATGAAGGCCCGCCGACTCGTGAAGAGGCAGAAGCTTCTGACGATGAAGACATTGGACGAAAACGCAGAAGCAGGGTAGCAGATAACCTTGACGGCGTGAATGACGAGGAAGAGGAAGAGGAGAATGATAATAAAGATCTGTTCGGTGATGACGATGACGATGAGCCCGAGAAGTATCTACCCTCTCCTACCTCTATAATATAATATCTATCTATGTAAGAAACATTAAGTGGGTATCTGCAGAAAGGACCTAAGCGACGCCGAATCTCACGCATCCCATGACCCAGGAAACGACGAACAGCAAACCTTCCGCTCAATCGATGTCTCCCTTCCACGCCATGCCTGCCCAGACCAATGTAATGACGACCTCTACTTGATGCGCATACCATCAACCGTGAATTTCCAACAGCAAATCTTTTACCCAGAAAACTTCACAATGCCAAAAGCGACTGAGGACTCAACCGTAAGCCCATACACAATGGCCACAACCACAATCCGCGTCCGCAAGTCACCAGCAAATCCATCGGCCCTACAGTCCAATGCGCGAGTAGTAAAGTGGTCCGACGGTTCTCTAAGTCTCCAAATCGCCTCAAGCCCAAACCTCTACGACTTGACCTCCAAGCCACTCGCCCCGCCGCAGAACTCCAGATCCTACGACGCAGCTCAGGACAGCCATACCTACCTCCTCACAACCCATGAATCCGCTGGCATGCTCCGCTTTATCGGACACGTAAACACTCACCTCAACCTCCTGCCAACATCTACCTCCCAGGCCAACGCAGAAGCTGTCAATCGCCTCCAAGAACGCCTCTATCAAGCGCAATCCACCCGCGGGGCTCGCGGCCGTGGCGCCCAAGCCCTCGAAATCTCGGACATGCGCGACCCAGAGGCTGAGCGCAAAGAGGCCGAAAAGCAACACCGCGACAAGGAGAAGCTCGCCAAAAAGGCCGAAGCCAAGAAAGCCCGGGCCAGTAGGAATGGCGCCGGTGCTGACGAGGATAGAGCTGCGGCGAGGAGATCCTACCCGAGGAACAGTCACACCACTAGGAGTAAGCGTGATTCCCCGCCTATCGGGGGCAAAGGTGGCCGGAGTAAGGAGGATGAGTACGATCTTGAAGACGACTTCTTGGAAAAGAGCGAGGATGAGGAGGTGGATGAGATGGAGGAGTCTGAAGACGAAGGGGATCGTAGGAGAGGTCATGGGAAGAAGAAGGCCGTCAAGAAGAGGATACCCAGTCCCGAGGAGGAAGACGAGGAGGAGGAGGAGGAGGAGGAGGCAGAGTTCACGGATAGGGAGAGGGCGCCGAGCCGCACCGTCCGTGCTGGAAAACGCAGGAGGGTCATCGACGATGATGAGGAGGACGATGATGAATAAAACTGTATTCTAGTGGCTTTTCTCTTTTTTCCTTGCCTCGCTCAGCCAAATCTGGTCCTTTTAATCCCTGGTGTCTGCTGTGTCTGCTCCGCGCCTTCTGTCCACCATCAGGTGTTACCATATTCACACATCGCCCCATAATCGTCTTCAACCGAGTGACACCCCGTGCTCCACAACCCAAACATGATTCATTAAGATAACCCTCAAATAGCATAAATACACCCAAGCACCAGCCCCTCAAAATGTAAAAACCGGATGGAAGCGAAAAGGGTAAAATGAAAAGTGAAGGAAAAAAGGAGCAGCTGATACCCAGCGACGAAACACTAATTAAGAATATCTAAATGCCGTCTCTTATCCCCACCCCATCCTTTTCCTTAATTCAGAAGAATATTAGTCGCCTAAGAATCACCACTCAACGCCAAGCAAGCATCAACCGCTGACCCAACGCTGTCCGATCGTCAGCCGAGCTTTCCTCAAATCCTCAATCATGCCACCGGCAAAGAACAGCACTAACCTCCCTTGCTTCATCCGAACCACGTCAGCAATTACCTCCTTGTCCAGGTCCGGGAACATGTTCTGTAGCACCTGGACCACGCTCTCGTGTTCTCTTCGTTCGATCATGCGAGCTTGTTCCGCTTCCGCTGATGCCTGGCGAGCTGCAGCTTCTGCTGCTGTGAGCTTGTCCTCGCGCTTGCGGCGGCCGCCAACGGCTGTCAGAAGGCTGTCTTCGGCACTTGGGGAGCCGCGAGGGGTGTTTCCCGGTGCTGGAGTTAGGGCGGGTCCACCAGCGGCCGTGGTTGTGCTGCTGGTTGTTGGTTCATCCGTGAACATTCGTCCAATTGTGGTTAGTGGGCGTTGGATACTACGGAGGAGGCCAGCCACGGCGAGCTTTTCATCATCACCATTGGAGGTGGAGGAGTCGTTGCTCTCTCTCGAGGAGGTGGAGAAACGGGGTTGCTCAGACGATACCCTAGGGGTTACCGATGGGCCAGAGTGGTCATCCTTCTCATTCACGATTCCGTTGTCACCCTCCCTTAATGGGTGAGCGGAAGTTGTTGGCGATGGGCGTTCCGCTATCCGTGCTACAGCTGCTTCCACGTTTCTCTCAAACTCCTCATCTGTTATGGTTAGGCTTGAGCGATCAAGTCCTTCTATAAATTGAATGGCTCCCATCTATCTAGAAATTAGCTACAACCTTGAGTGGGCCCTAGGGAAACGCACCAAACTACTCAAATAGTATCCGGCTTCCCCATTAAGCTTATCCGGATTCCTGAATCGTAGGATATACTGTACGTTGCTCACCAGATTCGCCGGGTTCGCTCTGAGAACGACATAAATCAGCAGGGGTACAAACTTATCTGCACTCTCGTCACCACCAGAATGCCGCAGTAACCCTAATTCACCATATTAGCACCTTTTTTTTTTCAACCAGTAACTTTGAGTGGCTCACCAAAAATCACTTTGCAGCAATTAAGCACACAAATGACTTTGTCTCTGGGAGCCCTATAACTGCCCATCTTGATCATTTCGTTGACCGCCAAGTCAAGGAATTTCCGGCCACTCTCTTCTGTAACAGTGTCCTGAATGTCGAGATGTTCTTCACGAACCCAGCCGTAGATTCGTACCTTCTGTGCCAGGACTTCATCTCTCTCAACGTCCTCTTGGTGCTGACCCCTTCTCCCAGGAAATCTCTCATCTCGATCCCTCCGGTGCCGCTTCGACCCAACAGTCGGATTTCCCTGAGGCGGTGGAATCTCAGGCGAGAAGGTTTGCGTGTACAGCCTATTCATAACAAGCTTTTCCATTCCTTCTCTAGCATGATCCATTTCCACTTCACCCACATTTAGCCAAACCTCGCACCCCTCCATTTTTCCGTAAATGAAATTCAAAAAGTCAGACACAATCTTGACCTGCTCATGGACCATCCATTGCTTCTTCGCAAACTCGTTTAAGAAGCTGCGAAGGAATTTTGCCACCGGGTCTGCCGACCGGTGGCGTAATTGGGACAAAAATCTATGAAAGTCGAATGGGAGATCTTCGTCGGGGGGGGGCGGGTGGTGAATGGTAGGTGGGTGTGCAGTGCGGGAATCCAGTTCTTTTGACGAAGCCAATTTGCCTTTTTCTGAGAGGGCGGGCGTACCAGATGAAGCGCGAGCCAAGTAATCGGTTCCATCGAGTGAGGAGGTTCTCGGCGGATGTCGAGCGCCAATCATTGCTTCGGCCAAAGCTGGCGAAGCCGAAGAACTAGGGTGTAGATGTTCTGTAGAGGCCGGGGCACTACCTTGTTCAAAAATGTTATGGATTTCAGAACGAGCACTATACCCCGCCTCATCCTCGGAGGATGATCCACTCGATCTTCCCTGTTGTGATGAGCCCCTACGGGAGGGTGATGCTGATTTCGAACCGGGCCTGCTCGGCCGGGGGGTAATCGATGGGCCAAGATGCACGCGATCCCTTGACGGCATACCCTTCGGGGGTACATCTTTCGGGGGAAGGTCCTTCGGCGGGACATCTTTTGGTGGCACGTCTTTCGGTGGGGGCGGGGGGGGAGGATTAGCAAGAGTAGCATCCTGTTCATGTTTCGCAAGCGCATCGTCCTTCAAAGGTGTAGGAGGTCTATAATCCTCATCGCCCTTCTCGGGAATCAACGAGTCCATAGGCGAATCCGGATGTGCGAGGGAGATGGACAAGGCGCCAGCTTCGCCGGCTAACAAATCTATCGAAGCTTCAGAAGAAGATGCGTTTGGCGGCTGAGAAGCTTCCCTTCCCTTCTTCCCCCCCCCCCAAGACTTAACAGGTGTCGAAGCGGACCCCATTTCGATCTCTTCTTTCGCAGATGTCCTCGCCTTTTGGCCAACCCTAACGCTATCCAAGGGTTGTCCCTGGGCAGTTGTGACATGCATGCTTGCTATTGGAAGCTCGTTGTCGCTCCCCCCGAATCTCCCCCCCCCGTCGGCCTTCAAAACCGGCACCCCATTGCTCTTCCCTATGCCCTCTTTGCCACCACCCTCTCCACCCACTACCGGTACATCAGCGTTTCCCGAAGGATTAATTATCGGAGATTCAGCATAGTCAACCATTGCCGAAGGTGAAGGTGAGATGACGACAAGATTTGGTGGCCTTTCGAATCGTGGGGGGGGGGGTGTCTGGTCCACGGAGCAATAGGTCAGGCTTGCGGAAAACGGGATCACAGGAAGCTTTGGGCTGGTGAGGTAAACTACCGGGTCGTAAAGTTCGTCTGTATGATAATAATATTAAAGAAGAAAAAGGAGAGAAGAAATATCCAAGGGAAGGAAAGCTGAAAAATACCGTACTATGGTAATTTCAAGCCAGAAGAAAAAGAAAAGGTCCATGAAGACTTCGTATCGTATCATAGACTACCAATATGATAATAATAATAATAACAAGGAACCAGGAGCGCCCAGCCCAGCAACCCGCACCGCCCCAGGCCCTCTCGCGCAGACAAGGTTGATCGAGAGAGAGTCTTGGCAGAACACAACATCCCAGAAATCACTCCATCCTGTCCCGTCACTCCCTGTTCAGTCAGACCTTCTCCAAACTTATCTTACTCGAGTACGGTACGGTATGATATGATACCCCGAATACGGTACAAGTACTCAGTAGTTCTTGGCGTCCTTAACCTCGGCGTGAAAAGTGTCCGCCTTCAAACAGTAAATTTAATTCGAAATAATAAAAATAGCCCTCAGATATGCTGCCGCAGGCCCCTGAGCAACATCACCCACCGAGGGAGGGTCGAAGTGCTCGTACAGACAGTACGGTACCGTACGGTAAAGGCACCGGCACCGTACTCGGGACATACCGCGGGGTGTCAAATAAGCGCGAACACCTTGCGTCGCAACCGAGTACGAGTACAGTACGAGTACCGGTATCATACGGTATCCCAGCCGAAAACCTGTGAAAAGTGTTTCCTCCGGCTACATCACAACCATACCAAAACAGTGCTGCGAACTCCCCACCCCTACAGCAGAACCCTTTCGCTCCGTGAGCGGGGTTGTCTAGCTGGCCTCCGTGACGCTGGAATGTCAGCAAATTAAATTAGCAAAGAGAACGGTGCCTCTAAAGCTACGGTACTGTGTGGGCGTGGGTGGATTTGCTTTTTTGGGGAGGATTGTTCGCCGAAGAGGTTGGCCGCGCTTCGGGGGGCGGGAGGAACTTTTGCCGTGGCAACAGCACAACCCCACTACCGTATCCCTTCGCCTGTACTGTACTCGGGTAGGGATACCCCGTCCAAGTGCGCAGCTTGTGGCGGGAATCACCCGGCGTACTCTGTGGAATGCCCTGTTAAAATCAAGGCCAAACAAGACGCCAAAGAACATTATGACTGAAGAAGAGCCTCCCAATCTTCTGAGGGTATGGACACAACCAAATAACCATGATTGAGTCACAGAACTCAGATGGTCACGCTCCTTTACATTGTTTTTCTATAGTACAACATAATTGCAGGGGAAGCAATTTGGTGTTTTTGACTTTATTTTCGCTCATTAGAAATAGGAATGTTTCTTTTGTGTGTTTACAAGACCCTCCTTTGTTTCAAGGCAGCCCGCTTAGGGCACCTGGTTATCAATGTTATGTTTCGAATATTTTTGGTTTCAAGAAGAGGGTGGCTACCTATGTTAACCTTTCATTGGCTAAAGATTTTAATTATTTATGTTTTTCTCCTACTGTTGATGTGCTTCGATTGGTTTTGTCAAGAAATGATGGAAGACCGGTGCTTGGAGCATTTGATAGTTTTTCCTTGATTAATACTTACAACAGACAGGTGGATGGAGTTAACACTGTTAAAGCTGCCGACCTGTTTACAGATGATTTTCATCCCTCTCTGGTGGTCGGGGACCTCAATGTACACATGCTTTACACGGATCCTACTAGGGACATGTCGAGCACCGAACGCCGGAAGGGGGAACAATACTTTAGGGTGGCGGGGCTATGGGGCTTCGCCATAATCAAAGAACCTGGGGTCTACACCAGGACTCCGGACAACATAAATGACAGACCTTCCATTATCGACTACACCCTGGCCAACCGACAGTTGGCCGACTTTGTCACAACATGGAAGACTAATATCCCTCATACCGGTTCAGACCATACAGCCATAGTTACCTCTATTACCTCCGCCCCATATGTCACAGCTAGGCCTTCTCCCAACTGGGGAAAGATAACCTGGAAAGTCGAGGGCAAACCGAATGCTGTGATTGAAGAGGAAATTAGGAAACTTATGGGCTCAACAGTTGATAATGAACACGCAGCCTCATTCAAATGGAGTAGAGAAACCGAACCTGAAAATGCGGTTGACGACTTTGATTTCAATCTGTCTCTCCTGATCCACACTATCAAGAAGCACGCACCTATGAAAAGACCGTGTAGATGGTCGAAACCTTGGTGGACTCCGGAACTCACACAGCTTAGGAAGGACTTCACATGTGCCGCGAGAAAGGCCAAAGTGGACCCCACCCTAACCCAAGACACGAAAGAAAAGAAGAAGGCCTACCAGTCTAATGTCAAGAGGGCTAAAGCAGCTCACTGGAGGACTTCCTTGAAAATGCGAAGAAAAATGATGTCTGGATGGCACATCAATTCACAAAGAAAAGACTAGGTGTTATGGTACCGGGCGGACACGCCCATGTAAGTGCATCTTCACTTAACGAGTCAATCATGCAACACTTCTTCCCGCCGAACCCTCGCCCGGTCGCCCTACAGCCACCGGCTTTTGTCAAGCTGGAAGGAAAAGACGAAGTCGATGCAACGGAGGTCTCACAGGCTCTTCAGAAATGGAGTAACAACTCTGCCCCAGGACCGGATCAGGTGCCATATGGAGTTTGGAAGGGAATACATAGTGTCAATCGCCATGTTATCCCTAAACTTATTAACCACCTACTCTCCTGGTCAATACACCCACCCTCACTCAAAGACTCGCTAGGCATACTCCTCCCCAAGTCTGCCAAAGGGGACTATGATGCGTTTGCGAGCTATAGGGTTATAGCACTCATGCAAACCTTTTCGAAGATAGCGGAGAGGATTATCAACCAAAGACTCATCAAATTTGCCAAACTCAACGGCCTATACTCGTTAAGACAGACAGGAAGTCTACCGCAGAGGGTGACCTTCGACGCTGGCATTTCACTAAGACATTGGGTACAAGAAGCACAAGCCGCCGGCCTCAAAGCCAGCACTATGTTCCTTGATATCAAAGGCGGATTTGACAACGTGGACCATTCCACCCTGTTATGGAGGCTTCGGACCAAGAGCGTGCCTAACTACATGGTGAAATGGATATGCAATTTTATCTCCTACAGACAGTGCGCTATCATCTTCCTGGGCTCTCCCAGGGAGATGAGAGGTATCAATACAGGTATACTACAGGGTTCACCCCTTTCCCCCATACTCTTTGTGATCCATGTCGAACCCCTTCACGACTGCATAGATCCCAGCAGAGAATTCACTTCGTCCTACGTTGACGACATAAAAACTACAGTCAGTTCCAACTCATGGTGGATGAACTCTAAGCACTTGGAAGAGGCGTTCATGAGGATCAAAAGCATTGCGACCTCCCATGGATTGGAATTTTCGACACACAAGACGGACCTGATACACTGGCGGACCCCTAGAGAGAAAGTAGCTAGGAGTCAACATCCACTAGTGGTTGACAGCGAATGCATACAACTGGCACCCAAAGCAGTCAAGTGGCTGGTGTTTTATTTCGAAAATAACCATGGCACATGGACCCATTACGCAAACAGACTCGCCCTTGCGCAAGCTGCCTTTGACAGGATTAAGAGACTCTCTTCCCCGGGCGGCAGGCTTACACCGTACAGTGCGCGAAGGATGGCGAAAGCTATCATAATACCCACACTCCTATATGGCGCAGAATTCCTTGATCCCAGCGCCACCATGAGACATAAGATGGAAGTTCTATTGAACCGAGTTAAGCGGTGGATTACTAACTGCTTTTATTCCACAAATACCAATGTTCTGTCTGCTGAAGCCTGCATAATGCCAGTGGACCTATACATCGAACAGATACGCGACATGGCTGCCATCCGATGGTCGACTGTATTGCCCAACAATAACATTCCAACGGCCCTTTTCCCTCCGGGCTTCCCTCTACGCGACAGCTTCCACCTTCCCTGCAATCGGAGGGCAGCTTTTTTCAAGGCTGGGGGCATGAAACCGAAAACGTGGGACTCAACTTCATACACGTCGGTCCAAAGGATCCTCCCTATTAACGACGTGGCCAGAAGAGCAAGGCTACTCTTTTCGAAATGGCCTGTCCCTCGGAAACTGAACATATGGTCACCGCCTGACCCCAATGAGTGCGAGTATTATGAAAACACTCTGAAGCAGGTCCGAGAACATATACACCTGAAATGGAAACTGCTCATCTACCCTGAATACTACGGCTATAGGCCCGCCTTCAGGACATGCTGGCACTTTATGACAGTCAATAAGTTTGCCGCTTCCCGTCTTCATCAGATGAGAGCTGGCAAGAGCTACCTGAAGACACAGAAGGACTGGAGGAATCCAGAAGGAAGCGTGCTATGTCCTAGATGTGAGAACGAACCAGAAACCTTCAAACACGTTATACCCGATTGCCCGGCCCTCGCTAGTGCCAGGGTTGGGCGACCTGATGATATCTTTGATATTTCGCCGGAGTCTTTGATTTGGGCCGAAAATAAGAAAGGATGGGATTTGATGAAATGTTTGATTTCTTTCATTTCATTAAATAAATTAAATTTTCCTAGTAATATGGATGTTTTTCCGTTTACAAGAGCTTCACAAATACAGTCCTGATTGAAGGAGGATAATTTTCAAGGAACCCTGATTACAGGGGATGTTCACATTGATTTTATACCGTTGGGTATTTTTGGTTTTGTTTATGATTTTATTTCTTTTGTTATGTTTTGTTTTGGGTTTTTATTTGCCATGGGAGTTTTCCCGAATGCAGCGGTTGGACCCTGGGGAGTGCTAGTCATGTACCTAAAATCATACCAAGGATTTAAAAAAAAAAAAAAAAAAGTACACGGGTAGGGATGAAAAAATCGGATAAAATGAGCAGCTAGATTGGCAGTCAAAGTCAGCTGCGAGTTCAGACGATTGGGAAAAAGACTGGCTTGGCAGACATCCGAAAGTCGGATGATCATGATGTTTTGAAGTATACTCATCCTCGTACTGGAAAGTAGCTTGAGGTGATGCAGCCATGATGTATACAAGTATCTCGACAAAAAGTAGGTAAAGCAAGAAAACTGGCTCAAGATAGTAGTATGAGAGTAGTGAATATGCAATATAAATATGCCCTAATTGCGGATATTTCAAAGTAGTCTTTCAGGAGTTATAATACTAAAGATCTTTTATCAAAATGAGTTTGTCGACAGTTACTCCTGAGACTCAATTACCTTCTTTCACGTCCAGCTCTTCAAGCCCAACCTCACCCCCCGCCCCTCTTCACATGCCCTAAAGGCCAGAAGCACGGAATTGAATATGCAGCAGGCATCAATGGGCGAGCTGGATGGTGGTGAAGATCCAGGCTCCGGTAGTGAGAGCGACCTCTCCGATCTCAAGTCTGAATTGTCTTGCTTAGGAATTGAGTTAGCAATTAGCTCCCGTGCTAAGAGTACCGAACCACCGCTACATGTACCTCGGGGGCCGGGCCAACCATATTCTACTACCATATTCCCTCAGCACGAACCGGTATTATTGTCTATGCCCTCTGCCACTATGCTGCTTGGTCCTATAGCCAACTCCAGCAAGAGTTCAATATTCTCATAAGTCCCTTGCATTGTATTATTGTACGGGGACAAAATTAACCGATTGCGACAACGATTGGGAACACATAATTTGCCCGGTGATGACAACCCCCCATATATTCAACTACCTTAACATCAACTAAAAAAAATTAAAGAATTAAAAAAAATACATAGGAGTAATCAGTACTTAGTATACCATCCATCAGCTTTAATAATTGCCTTTACCCTATCCACCATAGATCCTGCCAGACTATCAAAAACCTTTGGATCATGTCACAAATCGTGACTAAGCAAGGCAGATTTCAGATGACTAAAAGTTATTAGTCATAAGGTATGTTTATGTTTCGCGCTATGCAGTCAGTTGACTCATAGTTCTCACATGACTTGCAGTTGCGTGTGATCGTTATGTTATGATTGGTTGATGTTTCTATAACTCATGATTGCGAGTCATAAGGATGTAATGACTTTCGCGCGTGACTCACATTATGAGTCATGAGTTCCACGCAGGTGACGCACTTTGCGCACCTGACATGTTTTATGTTTTATGATTGGTTTACGGCATGTGGAGCAGTGACTCATAGGAGTCATCTGATGGATTTCGGGCATGACTCATTATGAGTCATAGGACCGAGTGACTCAAGTTATGAGTCACCAGGGTTGGGGTTGTTGGCGTGAAGAGTCTATATAAGGAGGAGACTTGGTCACAGTAGTTACCGGTGCAGCTGGAAGATCAGCTCTTCTATCCACAGCCCCGCCTGAAGTGGCTGGGCTTCATCTTCACCCCCACCTTTGACCCAAGGTCCCACTTCTCCAGGAGGTACACGCTCGCGAATGCCGCCCTGGCCACAATCCGCCGCCTCTCCCCCCCTGGGATGGGCCTTCCCCCCTACCTCTGTCTCTGCTTGGCGCGTTCGCTCCTTGCCCCAATCCTTCTATATGGGTCCACTGTCTGGAGCCCTCCCCCGTCTATCATGGGCCCAATGTCCGTTTTCTGGCATCGGGTCTGTAGGTGGATCACCAACTGCTTCTCCTCCACCAACCTGTTGTGTTTGCACAGGGAAGCCTGTCTTCCCCCGCTACTTATACTCATACACCACCAACGCCGCCTTGCCGGCCTAAGGCTCATCTGCTCCCCTCCAGAAATAAACCCTGCCACAGCACGTCTTCCTAAGTCCGTTCCCACCTTCTCGCCTCACCGCGCCACCTTGATAGCGCGCGGAAAGATTACCTCCCAACCCTACCTCTTCTTTAACCTCGACTGGCGTTCTACCCCGGACAAGTTAAAGAACCCGAGATATCGGCATAACGCCATCACAGCCTTGGCCAACGCAGCCACCCCCCTCGTCCACGATGTGGCCACCTTGCCGCCCATCTCCCTCCACCTGACAGACTATCTGCCCCCGGTACCTGGGGTTGTCCCGTCGTACGCACGCCTCAAATTAAGGGCTAAACAGCTCCTCCTCTCTGACTGGTCCACCACCCCAGCCCCCCCATACTACCCCTATCCGCCCACAACGCGCCCCCATCCCTTCATGGGCTTGGGCAAGTTTGTTGCGGGTAGGATACACCAGATGCGTTCTGGAGAGAGCTACCTCGCGGCGCACCCCTCGTGGGAGGATCCTGATGCCGACACGTCCTGCCCTTTATGCTTTGAGGCTCCGCAGACCTTCAGGCATGCCATCCTGTCCTGCCCCTCCTCCGCCCGTCAAAGATCCCGCCTTCTCCAAGGGGTCTCAGACTTGGCTCCCGAGGCCCCAGTCTGGTCCGACCAGCAGCTGCTCATTGCCCTGGCTGAGTTCATCCGCACCACTGCCACCGGTTTCCCTCCTGGGATGCCCCCGCTTGCTCCCTCCCTCCACACCCCTAAGAATCCTCTCTTTCCCTGTACCCCCCCCCCAGCCCCTGGCCCTTGAGACTAGTTAAGCGGTTTTATACTTTCATTTATTTTAGCTACGGCTGCCTTGCGACGATTATTGGTCGCGTTGGAGGAATTGGTTACGGTTATTTCTTTTGTTGATTGTTATTTTGATTGTCGGTTTTGTTTTGGCCATATCGTTAAAGATGCATGTCATTTCTTGTACCGTAGAAACAATGAACATATGATTTAAAAAAAA